>TARA_R110002050_G_scaffold57866_7_pt1 | contig 94225 bp, 82 predicted proteins | sample TARA_R110002050 | Tara Oceans TARA_R110002050 (sample SAMEA4396988) | marine metagenome | biome: Polar Biome; feature: [DCM] deep chlorophyll maximum layer (ENVO:01000326); material: water (ENVO:00002006), including particulate matter (ENVO:01000060) such as... | depth 25 m
ACGTCCGCAAGTTGGTGCTTTAGGAATGATTTATTCTAGATGTAATGATGACGGGAGCTTTAAATCATCTGTAGATAAATTTTACGATCAAGATGATTTGAAAAAATGGGCAGACGTTACAGGTGCTAAATCTGGCGATTTAGTTTGTGTACTTTCTGGAGATACAAATAAAGTAAGAGCACAATTAAGTGCTTTACGTATGGAATTCGCAGAACGTTTAAGCTTAAGAGATCCTAAAGTATTTGCGCCGCTATGGGTAATTGACTTCCCTTTGTTAGAATTAGATGAAGAAACAGGGCACTACCATGCCATGCATCATCCTTTTACATCACCAAAACCAGGACAATTAGAATTATTAGATTCTAATCCAGGAGACGTAAAAGCAAATGCATACGATTTAGTATTAAACGGAAATGAAATTGGAGGTGGCTCTATCAGAATTCACGATAAAGAAACACAAGCCATTATGTTTAAACATTTAGGTTTTACAGAAGAAGAAGCAAAAGCACAATTTGGATTTTTAATGGATGCTTTTCAATATGGCGCACCGCCACATGGTGGTTTAGCTTTTGGATTAGATAGACTCGTTGCTATTTTAGGCGGACAAGAAACCATACGTGATTTTATAGCTTTTCCAAAAAACAATTCAGGACGCGATGTTATGATAGATGCACCTGCTACTATTGATAATAAACAATTAAGTGAACTTCACCTTAAAATAGAGCTATAACTTTGAAATAATGAAAACCAAAGGGCATACTAAGAAATTAAACCAACTAGCAGCCACAGCTATTTGTGGTAATGACATAAGCTCTTCTGTTTTATATGTATCGGCGCTTGCGATTGCATTTGCAGGTCAATACGCTTGGATAACATTAGCTATTGTTTCATTTGTTTTATTTCTTTTTAGAAAAATATATGGTGAAGTTGTTGGAGCACTTCCATTAAATGGTGGTGCATATAACGCCTTGCTAAATACAACTAGCAAATTTTTAGCATCATTTGCAGCGACCTTAACACTGCTTTCTTATATGGCAACGGCAGTTATCTCTGCGAATGAAGCCATTCATTATTTGCATCATATAATTACTTCTATGCCAATAATAATAGCTACTATTGTGCTATTAGGTGTTTTTGCGGCACTTACTATTGGAGGCATAACAGAATCTGCTAAAGTTGCTATAGGTATTTTTATTTTTCATTTAATTTCCTTAGCCATATTAAGTGGGTTTATCATATATTTTCTAAGTCAAAATGGTATAAGCATGTTTTTTGAGAACTGGAAACTTCCTGTGCAAGGAGGAAGCATAACAACAGCCATCTTTTTAGGCTTTGCCGCCTCCATGTTAGGCGTATCTGGTTTTGAAAGTTCTGCTAATTTTGTTGAAGAACAAGAAAAAGGCGTTTTCCCAAAAACGCTTAAAAACATGTGGATTGTTGTTAGTGTAATAAACCCTTTAATGGCCATATTTGCTTTAGCACTGTTTTCGCTTCCTATGTTACAAAGCGATGCTTATCAAAATACATTATTAACTGAAATGGGTGCTCATGTTGGCGGAAATTGGATAGCAATTTTAATATCTATTGATGCCTTTTTAGTATTAAGCGGAGCCGTACTAACTAGTTTTGTTGGTGTTTCTGGTTTATTAGAACGCATGACTTTAGACAGAATTTTACCGCCATTTTTTTTAAAGAAAAACGCTAAAGGTAGCTCCTATAGAATTATCTTAATGTTTTTCATATTATCCATTTCTGTCTTACTTATTACCAATGGAAACGTTAAATTATTAGCAGGTGTTTATACTATTTCTTTCTTATCGGTTATGGTATTATTTGGTATTGGAAACATTTTACTAAAAGTAAAAAGGAGTCAATTACCTAGACCTGAAAAAGCATCATGGGGAGCTGTTCTTTTAGCAATTATTGCTGTTATTGTAGCATTAATTGGAAATATTTTAATGACCCCTAAAGAAGGCAATCCAAGTAATTTAGTGGTGTTTCTTGATTATTTTATCCCTACTATTATTTTCATAATTATTATGCTTAATAGAATTATTCTATTGAATTTCTTATTAAATGTAATACATAGCATTTTTGACCCTATTCGTAGTTTAGTTTTAAGAACTGACAAAAAAATACTAAATACAATCAATAAAATAAATTCACAAGAGTTTGTTTTTTTTACTAAAGGAGACAATATTGCTACGCTTAATAAAGTCATGTTATATATTACTAAAAACGAACATACAAAAAAACTTAAAATTGTTTTAGCTTTAGACAAGGACGATGTTCTTCCAAAAAATTTAGAACAAGAAATTGATTTCCTAGACAGAGAATATCCAGAAGTTGATATTGAGTTTATTATTGAAAAAGGTACATTTAATCCAGATTTAATTAAAGCTTTATCAAAAAGGTGGAATATTCCCATTAATTTCATGTTTATAGGTTCTCCTAGTGATAAATTCCCTTATAAAATTCAAGATTTAGGCGGTGTTAGACTCATTATTTAAATAGTATGCCTACCATTAAAACCCTAGCTTTAACAGAACTTAGTAGATATAATCATGCCGAAACAAACAATATTAAAACAAATTTTAATCTGGAGAGCTAAGCATATTTCTCATAGACAATTTGTATATATACTAAGCATTATAGTTGGTTTTACATCTGGTCTTGGCGCCGTTGTTTTAAAAAACATAACACACTTTATTCAGCATTCATTAGAAGGTAAATTAATAACCAAATACCACCATGCATTCTACTTTCTATTCCCCATTTTAGGACTTACACTTGTTTATCTTATTATTAAATATGTTATTAGGAATAAAGTGAGTCACGGTATTCCTTCAACGCTATATGCTATTTCTAAACGAAAAGGCATTATGAAACAGCATCAAATGTTTGGTTCAATTTTAACAGCTCCTCTTACCGTTGGTTTTGGTGGTTCGGTTGGTTTAGAAGGACCAACAGTTGCAACGGGAGCAGCTATAGGTTCAAACATTTCAAGAATGTTTCATTTAAATCAAACATCTCGCACGCTTTTAATTGGTTGCGCTGCTGCGGGTGCTATGTCTGCCATATTTAAAGCTCCTATTGCCGCTATCATTTTCGCTATAGAAGTGTTTAGTTTAGACTTAACAATAGCTTCCATGCTTCCTCTTTTGTTAGCATCCCTTTCTGCTATTTTAACCTCTTATTTTTTCTTTGGTGACGACATTTTACTTCCATTTAGAATTGAAGATAAATTCGTTATTTCAGACGCACCATTCTATATTATTTTAGGTATTATAGCCGCATTTGTTTCTATTTATTTTACGGAGGTATACGACAGAATTCAGAAACTTTTCGACAAACTAGACTCCCCTATAAAAAAACTACTTGTTGGTGGTATTGGTATTGGTGTTCTTGTTTTTTTTATTCCACCTTTATATGGTGAAGGGTTTGATGTTATCAATAATTTAATTGTAGGTAACCCCGAAAAAGCTTTAAAGAATAATTTATTTCAAATGGACTTAAACAACATTTGGATTGTGGTTCTTCTTTTAATAGGGCTTATGCTTTTTAAAATTATTGCTAGTTCCTTAACCTTTGGTGCCGGTGGTGTTGGTGGTATTTTTGCACCAACCCTTTTTATGGGAAGCATTATGGGGTTTTGTATGTCTAAAATAGTAAATAACTGCGGGTTGTTTAATACTCCTATTTCCGAAAGTAATTTCACACTAGTTGGTATGGCAGGTGTATTAGCTGGTGTTTTACATGCGCCTTTAACAGCTATTTTCTTAATTGCAGAACTTACTGGCGGGTACGAACTTTTTATCCCGCTAATGCTTACAGCAACCATATCTTTCAGTATTACAAAATATTTCAAACCTCATTCGGTTTATAATATGGAACTAGGAAGAAAAGGTGAATTAATAACACACGATAAAGATCATGCTGTTTTAACATTAATGGACATAGATAAAGTTATAGAAACAAATTTTATAACCATAAGACCAGAAATGACTTTAGAACAAATTATTCATAAAGCGGTTGTAAAATCCAATCGAAATATCTTTCCTGTTGTAAAAAAAGATACCCATAAATTACAAGGTATTATTCTTTTAGATGATTTAAGACCCATCATGTTCGATCAATCTTTATACAAAGAAGTTGTTGCCACAGATGTTATGCAAAAGCCACCCGAAGTAATAAATTTAGACAAAGATAAAATGACCGACATTATGCAAAAATTTCAGGACAGTAGTGCATGGAATTTACCTGTAACAAAAAACGGAGTTTATTTTGGGTTTATATCAAAATCTAAACTATTAACGGCGTACAGACGTCAATTAATAACTTTACAAGGTAATTCTTAAAACACGAAAAATAATGAAATACCTCATTCTATTATTAGCTATTGCTGCATTTACAAGTATTATTTTAGGCTTTACAATAGATTTAGAGTACTCACAAAAACTTATTGGCTTTGGTGTCGTTGGTCTTTTTTTAATAGTATTTCCATTATTTGCATACTACCGTTGGAAAGATAAAAACATTAACGATTATATGTTAACCAAAGAAAATTTAGATAAAATGCGAGAACGAGAAGGCGATAATCGTAAGTAATTTTATTTTTGGGGTATTCCCTTTTAGGTCGCGCTTTCCGTTGCAATCTTTTTGCTCGTACCTCACAAAAAGGATTTCCTCTACAATCACTAACACGGGTAAATCTGCAAAATATAGTCCTTTAATTCAAATTACGCTTTTCAATAAAAAAACGTTTCAAAAGTGCGGAAGCCTCATCAGCTAAAACACCTCCTTTAATTATTGTTTTAGGATGCAGCTTTGTTTTTAAATTAATACAACCACGTTCTTCATCTCTTGCGCCATAAACAATATTAGAAATCTGACTCCAATACAAAGCGCCAGCACACATTTGACAAGGCTCTAAAGTAACATACAACGTACATTTTTGAAGATATTTTCCGCCTAAAAAATTAGCAGCAGCCGTAATTGCTTGCATTTCGGCATGTGCTGTCACATCTGTTAAAGTTTCAGTTAAATTATACCCACGTGCAATAATTCTATTTTCAATAACAACAACAGCTCCCACAGGAATTTCTCCTTTTTCAAAAGCAGCCTCAGCTTCATTGAGGGCTTTTTTCATAAAATAAGTATCATCAAAAGGTTCTATCATAATAGCAAAAATACTAATTCATCTGATTCCATTGTTCTTCGGCAAGAAATTTGATACATAAAAATCAGTTTCTATCCTGCAAGGTTTCAAAAACCTTGTAGGTATTTTGCTTAAGTTCATGAATTATTCCTTAAAAATTAATCCAATGAAAAACTACTATTCTATTTCAATTCCCAAGCCCTGTCACGAAGATTGGAATAAAATGACTCCAAAAGATAAAGGTAGATTTTGTAATTCTTGTGTTAAAACAGTGATTGATTTTACAAAAATGGACACCTACGAAATTCAAGATTTTGTAAACGACAATAAAAACAATCGTATTTGCGGACACTTTAAACAAAGTCAATTAGATAGTATAAACATCTATATTCCATCTAAGTTTATTGAGCAACGTCAAAATTTTCATAAAACCTTTCTTTTAGTTTTGCTTATTGTGATGGGAACTACTTTAATGAATTGTACCAATAAAAGTGGAAACAAACAAAAAATTGATAGTATTGAAGTTATTGATACTTTAAATAATAATAGAATTAATATACTTGATGGCATAGGGGAAATAACCGAAATAGATTCTCTTCCAAAAAAATCTTGTAAAACAAAACCCAAAGAAGCAAGATATATAGATATCCAAAAGGAAGGAGAAATAGTAATTGAAACTGTTGGAGATATTGAAATTATTGAAGAATCTTTAATTAGCATAGATTCATTAGATATTCCTGAGCTTCCTGATATTGATGGAATTATAGAAACAAAGCCAACTTGGTGTCCTAGTTCGGAAATAGAAAGCGAAAATACAATCATTGGATTCTTAATAGTAGAATCTCCTCCTGAGTTTCAAAACACTCCACAGAATTTGTCATTAAAAGAAAAAAGAAATTACTTTTCAAAACGAGTATCAGAAATTGTTTCAAAAAACTTCAACACGCCTGTTTATTCAGGTTTAAATGGAAAAACAAAAAATTAACACACAATTTAAAATTGATAAAAACGGAAACGTAATAGATATAAAAACCAGAGCTCCTCACCCTCTATTAGAAAAAGAAGCTAAACGCGTTCTTAATCTTTTGCCTCAATTTACCCCTGCCAGACAAAGAGATAAACCTATAGCTGTAGTTTATAATTTACCAATCGTTTTTCAAATAGAAGAATAATAAAAACTTGTACTTTTGCTTCGTGCAAAACAATTTTTTAAATCCTATTAATTCCCCAAAAGAACTCCGTCTTTTAAAACAAGAAGACTTACCACAACTTGCCCAAGAATTACGTGAGTTTATCATTAATATAGTCGCCACTAAAGAAGGCCATTTAGGAGCTAGTTTGGGTGTTATTGAATTAACCATTGCTTTGCATTACGTTTTTAACACGCCAGACGACCAACTTATTTGGGATGTGGGTCATCAAGCTTACGGGCATAAAATATTAACTGGTAGAAAAGATGATTTTCATACCAATAGACAAATAAATGGTATAAGTGGTTTCCCTAAACGGGAAGAAAGCATTTATGATTCTTTTGGTGTTGGGCATGCTTCAACGTCTATCTCTGCCGCATTAGGTATGGCGATTGCTTCCAAAATAAAAGGTGATTTAGACAAGCAACATATCGCGGTTATTGGTGATGCCAGTATAGCTGGCGGTATGGCTTTTGAAGGCTTAAACCATGCAGGTGTTACGGATACTAACTTGTTAGTGATTTTAAATGATAATGCCATTGGTATTGACCCAAGCGTTGGCGCTTTAAAACAATATTTAACCAATGTTAAAAAAGGCACTCAAAAAAGAAATAATATTATAAAAGCCTTAAATTTTGATTATTCAGGACCTATTGACGGTCATGATATTGATAAAATTATTTCTGAACTCGAACGATTAAAATCTATTAAAGGCCCTAAATTTTTACATATTATAACCACCAAAGGAAAAGGCTTAAAACAAGCTGAAGAGGACCAAGTTAAATACCATGCTCCAGGAAAGTTTAATGCTTCTACCGGAGATATCATTTCAAAAATACCTTCAGAATTCACGAAGTATCAAGATGTTTTTGGTCATACCATTGTAGAACTTGCTAAACAAAATAAAAGTATTGTTGGTATTACGCCCGCAATGCCTACAGGAAGCTCATTAAAATATATGATGGACGACATGCCAGAACGTGCTTTTGATGTTGGTATTGCCGAACAACATGCTGTAACTTTAGCTGCTGGTATGGCAACTCAAGGTTTAATTCCGTTTTGCAATATTTACTCCACCTTTTTACAACGTGCTTACGACCAGATTATTCACGATGTCGCTTTACAAAAACTACCTGTAATATTTTGTTTAGACCGTGCTGGATTGGTTGGTGAAGATGGTGCTACGCATCATGGTGTTTACGATTTAAGTTATTTAAGATGTATTCCTAATCTTATTATTTTCGCGCCTAGAAATGAAATTGAATTAAGAAACATCATGTACACAGCGCAATTAGGGTTAGAACAACCTATTGCGATTCGTTACCCCAGAGGTAAAGGTGACACTATACATTGGAAACAACCGTTTTCTAAAATTGTTATTGGCAAAGGTATTCAGCTTAAAGCGGGTAATAATCTAGCTGTTTTAAGTATTGGAAATATGGCTAAAAATGTTTCGGAAGCTATTTTAAATTTAGATGTTTCTCATTACGATATGCGTTTTATCAAACCTTTAGACGAGGCCTTACTTTATACCATTTTGGAAAAGCATGACACTATTATTACTGTTGAAGACAATAGTATAAAAGGTGGTTTTGGAACTGCTGTTTTAGAGTTTGCCGCTGAACATAATTATAAAAACACAATAAAAACATTAGGGATTCCTGATGAATTTATTGAGCATGGTAAGGTTCATGAACTTCAAAAACTGATTGGTTTGGATGTTGAGAATTTAAAAAAAAACTTTAGCAAATACGCCCGCGTTAGGGATTGAGCAATTGTTGGAGCTCCTCGCAGAGAGCGACTTGTGAAAGCCCGACCTGATAGGGTAACGCCCAAAACAGATTTTTAAATACTTATCCCTTTTATTTTCTTATAATCTAAAATTGCTTTGCTATCTGACAGCAACGACACGTAATAACACACACTAGATAAACGCTCGTATAAACTGCTGCTGTCTATTTTTATAGACTTTGGCAAGCCTTTTATGATAAGCTTATCGTAATTGGAAGCGGTATTATTAAAACAATTGTTTACAGCTTCGGTGTATGTGTTTAATAGGGTGTTTATAACGCCATAGCCAGCAATTTCCTTATCGACTACCTCGGTAGACTGATATATATTTTCTATACTAATTTTTAAAATATCGTTTATTTGTGCTTCGTATTTACTTTTATCAAGTAACCCACAATCGAACTCGCCATTTAAAATAGCATCTTCATGTTTCATAAAAATATCTACAGTTTCATTTATAAGCGTTCCAATGGCTAGAGCACGTAAATACCCTATGCGGTCTTCTTTAGTTGAAAGTGCATAATAGTTTTCTGGTTTTATAGTATCTCTTATTATTTTAGACAAATATTCGAGTGCAAATTCTTCTTGAATTAATCCCAGATTAATGCCATCTTCAAAATCTATAATAGTATAACAAATATCGTCGGCTGCTTCTACTAAAAAGGCTAGTGGATGACGCGAGTAACTAATATTTTTTTCACTTCGTTTTAATAAACCTAATTCGTTAGCGATATCTATATAAGCCTCTTTTTCGCTTTGAAAAAAGCCATATTTTTTATCGGCAATATGTGTTGTCGGTTTTTTAGGTAATGATTCTTTTGGATATTTTGTAAAGGCACCTAGTGTAGCGTAACTTAATCGCAAACCTCCACTTCTACCTGCTCTACTTTCTGTTAAAATTTTAAATCCGTTAGCATTCCCTTCAAAATCACATAAATCTTGATATTCCTTTGCTTCTAATTGCGCTTTATATTTATTTCCAACTCCTGTTTTAAAAAACTCACCAATGGCTTTTTCTCCAGAATGTCCGAACGGCGGGTTTCCAATATCATGTGCTAAAGCTGCTGCAGCTACAATAGCTCCAAAATCGTTTGCTTGATAACCAAGAGCGCTTTTTAAATGCGGATGTTTTTCTAATAATTTTTTTCCAACCAATCGCCCTAGTGAACGCCCTACAACGCTAACTTCTAAACTGTGTGTTAACCGCGTATGCACAAAATCGGTTTGAGATAATGGGATAACCTGAGTTTTGTCTTGAAGACTTCTAAACTCTGATGAGAAAATGATTCTATCATAATCAACTTCAAACCCTAAACGTGTTTCATCTTGCTCTTTTCGTATACGTTTATTGGTATCGCCAAAACGCTTTAAGGATAATAATTGTTCCCAGTTCATAGTAAATAATTAAGTGTTGGCAAGATAATAAAAGCCTAGCTTTAAAATTTGACTTAAACCATCAAAATTTAAACACTTGTCTGTTAACATTAAGGTAACATTTTAATTATAAATCATTAACCTTTTGGTAACACATACTTATTGAGTAATCTTTTTCTTTGCTGTGTTATCTATTAGTAAGCTATTTAATTACACATGAAACATTTAATATACATTTCTTTATTTCTTTTTACCGCTTTTTCTTTTGGGCAAAACACGGGATTGATAGTTGGTAAAGTCCTAGACAAAGAAATGAATGATTCTCCTTTAGTACTTGCTAATGTTGCTATTAAAGGGACATCTATAAAATTAGACACAGACTTAACTGGTTTATTTGTTATAGAAAATTTAGAAGATGGAGACTACACTTTGGTTTGTAGTTTTGTTGGCTATGAATCTCAAGAAATTGACGTTCATGTTGATTCTATGGATCCTACCGAAGTAAAATTATCTTTAGCTGCTAGTACCATTTCTTTAAATGATTTAGCACTGGTAATGGCTAGCGCAGATTCTGATACCAAAACAACTTCTGCTCAATAAGCAAATTGTTTATTTTTTAGTCTTTCTTTTCACGTTCTTTCTTAACAAGGAGCATCTATTCGCTCTATTTTTATGTGCTTTTATTTATCTATAATTTGTACTGTAAAACCATTCAATTTTCAATGTTAATTAATTGTAACCAACAGGTAAACCGAACAACATTAAGATAACATTTACCTAACACTTTTATTACAGTTCTTTAATCTACAGATAACACTCTATTCACATAGTGTTTCGTTCTTTGCCCAAGATAAAAACTAAAAAGAATGAAAAAAATCACCCTACTGTTTATGCTACTTTTAGCAGCAGTATCACAAGCTCAAAATACTGGTTCTGTGGTTGGTAAGCTAACCGACAAAGAATATAATAATGAGCCTTTACCATTTGCTAATGTTTTAATAAAAGGCACAACAAAAGGCACAACTTCAGATTTTGATGGTTTATACAATTTTGAAAATCTTGATGCTGGAAATTACACTTTAATATATAGCTTTGTAGGTTACGAAACTCAAGAAATACCTGTAACAATAGTTGCTGGAAAATCAACAGAACTAAATGTATCAATGGCTGCAAGTGCAGCTTCATTAGATGAAATTGTTATTACTACAACCACAAAAAGAGAAAGCGAGACCGCACTTTTATTAGAACAAAAGAAAGCCTCAGTTATAGTAGAGAGCATTGGTTCTCAACGACTAACCGAAATCGGGGTTTCTGATGCTGCTAATGCTACAACCAAAATTTCTGGAGTTACTAAAAGTGAAGGTTCTGGCGATATTTATATTAGAGGACTTGGTGATAGATACCTTTCAACAAGTATGAATGGGTTACCAATTCCTTCAGATGATGTTAATAATAAAAATATAAATCTTAATTTATTTACAACTAACCTAATTGAGAATATTGGTATTACTAAAACTTACATTACCAATGGTTATTCAGACCAAGCTTCTGGTAATGTAAATGTTACTTCTAAAAGTTATTCAAAAAAGGAGGCTTCAATTAGTATAAATTCTGGAGGAAACACAAATGTCTTAGGTTTAGATGGCGATTTTAAAAGAAGTATTATAACAGACGATGTTACACTAGGGTTTCATCAAAAACAATATGCGGTTGTTGATCTTATAACAAGACAAGGTTGGGACCCTATTAGCGAAAGCAAATCTGTAAACTATGGCCTTTCTTTATCTGGAGGTTATAAGTTTGATATTTTTGGAAAAGAATTATCTGTTTTTGCAGCAGCAACACACTCAAAATCTTTCATCTATCAAGAAGGAGTATTTAAAACTTATAGATCTAATATTTTAGACAACGAGTTTAAGGATGTTGAGTCTTTTACTAGTAATGTTAATACTACAGGGTACGCTAATGTTAAACTAAAACTTAACAATAAAAACAGTATTAAATATAATTTCCTAGCAGTAAATAAAGGTATAGATAATGTATATGAGCAGGGTAGAAATGGTTTGGGTTATGTTTTTGATCAAGATCCTCAAGAAGAAGGGGCTTTTATAAGAGATCAAAACTTTAAACAAACCACTATGTTTGTAAATCAATTATTAGGAGAGCATCATTTTGGCGAGTCTAATCAACTAGAGTGGGCTGGTGGCTATAATTTTGTTTTAGCTGAAGAGCCTAATAGAATTAGAAACGAAGCAAACATTCTAGATATAACTACTGCAACTACGGCTCAATATGCACATGTTGGGGATTTTCAACAAAGAAAATCAAGCCAGAAAATTGAAGACATTGAGTATAACGGATATATTGTTGATCATATTGATTTTGGACAGACAGATGAAGATGACAACAAACCATTCAAATTACACATTGGTGCTAATTTTCGTCAAAAGGAAAGAACATTCAGCTCTCAATTTATTGGAGTAAGAGCTAGAGGGTTTCAAGTGCCTAATATTGATCTGTTTAGCCAAACATTTACGCAGGCAAATTTCAATAATGGTTTAGTTCTAAGAGAGCCAGAAGCAGACAGGTATAATGCTGACTTAAAAGTTTATGCTGGATTTGCTAATTTAGATTTTAAACTTAACAAGTTATCAGGTAATTTTGGTGTTCGTTACGAAATAGACCAATTAGATGTTTTATGGGATGTAGGAAACTTTGTTGGGAGAGTTGGTTCTGTGGCTAAAGAATATAATGAGTTTTATCCTAGCGTAAATTTTAAATATGAATTAAGCGAAAAACACTTTTTGCGTTTTGCATCCAGCTTAACTCAAACATTACCTGAGTTTAAAGAGTTGTCTCCTTTTGAATATGTATCACCAACAGGACGTGTAACTAGAGGTAACGCGAACTTAGAGAAATCGGATATCACAAATCTTGATTTAAAATGGGAATTCTTTCCTAAGAAAAGCGAGTTAGTTTCAGCAACTGCATTTTATAAGCAAATTAAGACCCCAATTAATTTAGCTCAAACAAGAGGATCTTCGGGAATCTTTCAATTCTATAATACGGGGAAAAAAGCAAATGTTTATGGAATTGAACTTGAAACACGATTAAACATTATTGAAAATGAAGAAGGGATTGTAGACGTAAATGTCAACCTAACCAAAATGTGGTTTAACCAAGATTTGCTTGAAGATTTTCAATACAAAAACAAGACAGAATCAGACCTTCAAGGAGCTTCAGATCTAATTTTAAATGGAGCTATTAGCTATAAGAGTACAACAGAAAATCAATTTATAGCGACACTTACAGGAAATTATTCCTCAGATAAAATATTGGCACTGGGTTCTCCAGAAGATTTTACAAATAGCGCAGTATTATTTAATGACGAAATAATTGAGAAAGGCTTTTTTACACTAGACTTAGTAGCAAGTAAAGAATTATCCAAAAACTGGCAAATACGCTTAGCAGGGAAAAATTTATTAAATCCAGATATTCAACAAACTCAAAAAGTAACGAATATTAATACTGCTGTAACGACAAACGAAATTGTAAGTTCTTATAAAAATGGAACTCAAGTTAGTTTAGCTGTAAAGTATACTTTCTAGTTAACTTTCAGTTAACCTTAAGGTAAAAATAGTGCAGATAAAGATAACCTTGTTTTAATATTCTCTTAAAGAAAAAACAAAGTCTTAGTAAGTAATTTGCTTAAAATCTAAATTAAAAAAACAACATGAAAAAAGTAGTATTAAATTTATTGAGTATAACCGCTGTTTTTACTGCATTGGTATTAAATAGCTGTAGTAGTAGTGATGATCCAAATCCTATTGTTGATGATAAAGCTGACGTTCTTGTAAATCTTGACAATGGTATCATGAATGGAACATTAGAGGAAACCGTTTCACTTAATGCAAGTATAGTATACAACCTTACTGGACAGTTTATAGTTGCAGATGGGGCTGTTTTAAATATCCCAGCAGGAACTAGAATCCTTGCAGATAATGGTGGTACAGATGTTTACTTAGCTGTACTAAAAGGAGGTCAAATAAACATAAACGGTAATGCTTCAAATCCAGTTGTTATGTCATCTGTTGATGGTAATGAGAGCGATTGGGGTGGATTAACACTTTGTGGAAAAGCAACTACAACAGCTGGTATAGATGCAGAAGCAGAAGTTGGTGGTTTCTTATATGGTGGTACAGATGATTCAGATAGTTCTGGCATCATCAGATACCTACAAATTGTAGGTACTGGCGCACAAATTAGTCTTGATTCTCAATATAACGGCGTTTCTTTTTATGCTGTAGGTTCTGGAACTTTAGTTGATAATGTTGCTGTAATTAATGGAGCTGATGATGGTGTTGAATTTTTTGGAGGAACAGTTACGGCTACAAATTTATATATAGAAAATTGTACGGATGATGCAATAGACTGGACTGAAGGTTGGAGTGGATCTGTAACAAATGCTTACATATCAAATACTATATCTTTTTCTACTGTTTTTGAAGGAGATAAAGATAATGGTAATCCTAAATTCAACAATATCACTGCAATTTCTACCGTTGGTGGAACAGCTTTACAATTCAAAAAACTTTCTGGAGGAACCATTACAGGCCTTTCTTTAAGCGGATATGATACGGATTTAGATATGGTTGATGGTGGTTCAACTTCAAATGTTGTATTTGTTGATGGTTATACCCCTGTTGCAATGTTTGAAGATGACTTGACCACTCCTGATGTAGACGAAAGTATTTACTCTTTTACCTTGAATACAACTGTAGTTCCAAATGTTACTGCTGAAGATTTCCCATGGGTAGATTCTGATTTATCATTTGAAAGTAGTGTTCTGCAAGGTGCTGTTACAGGTAACGTTGTTTTAGATGCTTCTGTAAATTACATGCTTAATTCATCATATATAGTTCAAGATGGTGCAAAATTAACTATACCAGCTGGAACAAAAATCACTGCAAGAGATGGTGGAACTGGGGTTTACATTGCTGTACTAAAAGGTGGTGAAATTGATATTCAAGGTACTGCTGCAAATCCAGTTGTTATAGCTTCTGCCAGTGGTAATACTGGAGATTGGGGTGGATTAACAATTTGTGGTAAAGCAACCACTAGCGCTGGTGTTGATGCAGAAGCCGAAGTTGGTGGTTTTATTTATGGTGGAACAACTGATAATGACAATTCTGGTTCTATAAAGTATTTAGTGCTTAAAGATACTGGTGCTCAAATTAATTCAGAATCTCAATACAATGGCCTTTCGTTATATGCTGTAGGATCTGGAACAACTATTGAAAACATTTCTGTTATTGATGGTGAAGACGATGGTATTGAATTCTTTGGAGGAACTGTATCTGTAACAAATATTTATTTAGAGAATAATAATGATGATGCTGTAGACTGGACAGAAGGATGGAATGGTACAGTAACAAATACTTATATTTCTCATACTAGAGAATTTTCAACAGCTTTTGAAGGAGATAAAGCCAATGGTAACCCTAAGTTTATAAATGTAACTGCTATTTCTACAATTGGTGGCAAAGCATTACAATTTAAAAAACAATCTGGTGCTACAATCACTAATCTTTACTTAAGTGGTTATGATACAAATATCGATATGCCTGACAATGGTCCGCTTGCTAATGTGATAATTGATGGTGCTGCTGCAACAACTACAGATGCATATAACACAGGAACTCCAGTTGATATTTCTGCTTGGACTTGGAAAAATGGAAGCCTTTAATTAAAACAGTTTTTCTTTTAAAAAAGAAAGTTTTATAAATAGAAAAAGCATCCTAAATGGGATGCTTTTTCTATTTATGCTGTATTAAAGAATCTACTTTAGTAGTTAATTAATAAAAATTAAATAACCTACAGATAATATAAGATATATATTACAATAATAAAAATGTGCTACTTTTATTTAAACATTAAAAACCACATATCATGAAAAAATTAACATTCTTATTATTGCTCACAATCTTCTCTTTTAATATGCTTTCAGCCAATGTAAATTCAGTTAGTATATACAAAACCAATATTTTTAAAGACTTAGGAGTTACCATAGAGACAGCTATAAAGAGACATTGTACTGGAACAACCCAAGGAGTATCTATTGAAACAAACTTACCTAATTTAATACTACCTATTGGAAATATTTATCATGTTGATTTAGGTCTTGGTGATGGAATTAGATATTACGAAATAACCTATTCTGATAACCATGTTTCTGATGATGGCATTGACATAGATATACTGCCAAATTTTGGACAGCCAATATTAGACATTTGTAACTCTCTATCTTGGAAATACCATAGGGTGATTTTACTAGGATCTACACTTCAGGAGGCTAAAGACAACTTTTGTTCAAATACAACTGTTAATACTACAAGAGAGAAAGTAAATATTAAGATTGAATCTCCTTTAATAAATAATTCTATTTACCTAATGGATTTCGGACTAGGCACAAAGTATTATAAAATTGACACCTCTAGTGTTGAAAAAGGAGATTCGGATTATGATTTGGATACAACAAATAATACTGTTGTTTTTTCTAAAACAATATTAAATTGCCCTATATCAGATTCTGATGGAGATGGTGTTCCAAATAGTTCTGACAATTGCCCAAATGAAGCAGGTCCTTCGTCTAATAATGGTTGTCCTACTTTTGCAGATTTAATAATTGATACTTCTTTATCAACTGCAAAATCATCAGGAGCATCAGGAACTACACAAAGTTTATCTTCAAACATCTTTCATGCGCTATATTTAGGTGAAAATCTTCAGGTACTATTATTCGTAAAAAATGTAGGTGAAGCAAACTCTAGTACTATGAAAGTAGGCTTTTACGTAACCCAAGGATCAAGTTTTAGTAATGCCACACTTTTAAAAGAAGTCAATTATAATGGAATTATTACCCCCAACCAAAGTCAATCAATGTCAACAGAAATCTCTGGTAGTTCAATAGCTGGATATGCGAATTCTAATGGTTGGGCATATATACATGTTCGGGTTGACAAGGACGATAGTATTGATGAAGGTACATCTGGAGGTGAAGACAATAATATTTATTCATCTATACCTGTAGTTACCTATTATACTCCAAGGTAATAGTAATAAGGTAAAATATTTTGAATATAAAATTGTATCGATACATAATTATGCTATTAAAACAAAAAAAGCATCCCAAATGGGATGCTTTTTTAATTTATGCTTTAATTTCGCTTAAAAATCATTTCCGCCTTTAGCGTCTGTTTCTTTTAAACCAGCAATAACATTAGCGTTATAATCTACTTCTTTAATAGTTTCATTAGTGTAATAAAACCACTTGCCGACTTTTTTTCCATTATCATAATTTCCCGAAATTGTTTTTTTACCTGCTGCGTTAAAACTTAACCATTCACCTTGCAATTTACCATCTGTAGTGTAAGACCCTGTTTGGCTTACTTCTCCATTGTCATGATAATAAACAACATCAATTAAATTGGTTTCTTTATTAAGTTTTAAATCTCTCTTTTGTTGACCAAAAGATACCACAGTAATTAAAAAGGCAAAAAATAAAATAAACTTCTTCATAATTATGGGGGTTTTAACATTATATATCAAATATACAAATTAGTTAATATTTAAACAACATTTACATAACATTAAATTAACATTGAAAACACAATTAACTATATTACAAGATGTTACATTTAAAGATTTAACATTGGAATATTAATAATTACTTAATATTGGCGTTACATTAAGATTACCTTAAACTTTGATATTTGTAATGTCTTAAGACAAACAATTAGTATTTCATATAATCTATTAGTTTTTGTCGACTACATTATTATGATTTCTAATGAGACTGCCTTTGGCCGAGGCAGTCTTTTATAAGATTATTATTTAACAATAAGGAAACATTAAGTTAACATTGGTTTTAGTTATTTGCAGCGACAAAAACTAATAAATACAATGAAACTTAAAATTATGCTTATTGCAGTAGCTCTACTTGCAATTACTTCTTTAAATGCTCAAGAAATTAGCGACACATCATTTGGTAAAGGATTAATCAATTTTACAGCAAAAGACAGCTCTTTTAGTGTAAAATTCGCACCCCGTTTTCAAGTAAGATCCATGTCCTCTTGGGATCATGATGGCAACCAATATGGGAGTCCAGATCATAATTTTATTGTTCGCCGTGCGCGTTTAAAATTTGATGGCTTTGCATATAGTCCTAAATTAAAATACAAATTAGAATTAGGTTTATCCAACAGAGATATTTCAGGCGCCAATCAATTTAACAGAAATACACCACGCTATATATTAGATGCCGTAATCATGTGGAGTTTTTCAAAAAACTGGGAACTATGGGCAGGACAAACCAAACTTCCAGGAAATGTAGAACGTGTTATATCTTCTGGAAATCTTCAATTAATAGATCGTTCCTTATTAAACAGTCGCTTTAATTTAGATCGTGATTTAGGAATTCAACTTCGTCATAAATCAAATTTAGGTGGCAACTTTTTAATACGTGAAAAATTTGCAATCTCTCAAGGTGAAGGAAGAAACGTTACTGAAGGTAATGAAGGTGGTTTACAATATACTGCTCGTTTAGAACTTCTTCCTTTTGGAACCTTTAAGTCTAAAGGAGACTACAGTCAATCTGACTTGAAACGTGAGGAAAAACCAAAATTAATGTTAGGGTATACATATAACTATAATCAAAATGCTGTTAGAGAAAGAGGCTTTGCAGGTGATTATATGATTAGAACGGATGGATCTATATACGAAACAGACCAAACTACTATTTTCGCAGATGCGATGTTTAAATACAATGGCTTTTCTTTTATGAGCGAATATGCAAAAAGAACAGCTAATAATGAAGTTGCAACAGAAATAGATGGCACGACTCCTACTGGTGATATTGTTTTAACAGGTAACGCTTTAAACTTACAAGCAGGTTATTTATTTAAAAGTAATTATGAAATAGCAGCACGTTTTACAACTTTAGAATTTGAAAATGTTACTGGGGCATTACCAACAAAACAATACACATTTGGTGTAAACAAATTTATAGTTGGTCATAAACTAAAAGTTCAGAGCGATTTAAGTTATACAACCTTAGATGGCAACAAAGATAACATTACATTTAGACTTGGTTTTGACATACATTTTTAGTCATAAAATAACATTAACATAACACACTAAATATTAATAGTCATGATATTTGCAAACTTATTACAATTAAACCCTATGGATAATATTTATTTATACATGATTATCGCCTTAGCCATTTTAGCAATTGCTGATTTAGTTATTGGTGTAAGTAACGATGCTGTAAACTTTTTAAATTCTGCTATAGGCTCTAAAGCCATATCATTTAAAACTATAATGATAGTTGCGAGTTTAGGTGTAGCAGTAGGAGCTGTTTTTTCAAGCGGAATGATGGAAGTAGCACGAAAGGGTATTTTTAACCCTGGTGAGTTTATGTTTGATGAAATCATGATTATTTTCATGGCAGTCATGATAACAGATATATTATTACTTGACTTTTTTAACTCTGTAGGTATGCCTACATCTACAACGGTATCTATTGTATTCGAATTACTTGGAGCTGCCGTAGCTATTGCCTTAATTAAAATAGGTCATGACGGAGGAGAGTTTGGCGATGTTATTAATTATATAAACACATCAAAAGCCTCGCTAATTATTTTTGGTATACTGCTCTCGGTTGTCGTCGCATTTTCAATAGGTGCACTTGTTCAATGGGTGTCTAGAATTTTATTATCCTATAACTTTGAAAAAAAGGCAAACTGGGTAGGTGCTTTATTTGGTGGATTAGCTTTAACGGCCATTACCTATTTCATTTTTATGAAAGGTTTAAAAGGAACATCTTACGCAAAAGAATCTTTCGATATTCTTGGTGGTGGAACTATGAAAGACTTTTTAGAAAACCAAGTATTACCTATTGTTTTAGTGAGTTCCATTTTTTGGTCTCTTCTATCTTATGCCTTAATTGCTTTTACTAAAACAAATATTTATAAATTAATTATAATCGTAGGCACCTTTGCTTTAGCCTTAGCTTTTGCAGGAAACGATTTAGTAAACTTTATTGGAGTACCAGTTGCCGCTTATAATTCATTTTTAGCTTGGTCTGCATCTGGTGTTTCTGCATCTGAATTCCCAATGGATGTACTAGCAGCAAAAGTCCCCACAAACAACTGGTTATTATTTGCAGCGGGTATGGTTATGGTATTAACCTTATGGTTTTCTACAAAAGCTAAAAACGTAGTAAAAACATCCTTAGATTTATCTAGCCAAGGAGAAACTAAAGAACGTTTTCAACCTAACTTTTTATCACGTGGGTTTGTTAGATCTGCTATATTAATGTCTCAAATGACATCATATATGTTGCCAAAATCTTGGCAATCAAAAATTGAAAAACAATTTGAAGCACCTGTTATAACTATATCTAAGGACAAAAAAATAGAATTACCCGCTTTCGATTTAGTTAGGGCTGCAGTAAATTTAATGGTTGCTGCTGTTTTAATCTCTATCGCGACATCATACAAACTACCACTTTCTACTACCTATGTAACATTTATGGTTGCCATGGGATCTTCTTTAGCTGATAGAGCTTGGGGTGCAGAAAGTGCTGTTTATAGAGTTGCAGGCGTATTAAATGTTATTGGAGGTTGGTTTTTTACTGCCTTTAGTGCTTTTAGTGCAGCTGCTTTAGTGGCTTATTTATTAAACTTGAACATAAATGTTATGTTTCCTATTTTATTAGTAATTGCTTTTACTTTATTAATACGAAGTTATATTGCACATAATAAAAAGAGTAAACAAGTAAAAGCTGAGGATAGCTTAACTAAAGCAGAAAGCAGTTCTATTCAAGGTGTTATAGTCGAGAGTGCTAACAATATTGCAAATGTTATAAAAAGAGGGAATAAAATTTATACCAATTCTATAAACGGACTAGCAAAACAAGATTTATCATTATTAAAAAAGAATAACAAACAAATTGTTAAACTATCTGCCGAGGTTGATGATTTAAGAGATAATGTTTTCTATTTTATCAAAAACTTAGATGAATCTAGTATTGGTGCTAGTGATTTTTATATTAACATTTTAGGATACTTACAAGATATAACACAGTCTTTAGAGTACATTTCTAAAGTAAGTCATAAACACGTAAACAACAATCACAAAAAATTAAAATTCAACCAAATAAAAGAACTAAAAGAAGTAGATGCGCGCTTTGAAGTATTATTTAATAATACTCAAAATGCATTCGACACCAGATCTTTTGAAGAAATTGGAATTATTTTAAGTAGAAAAGCAGAAATTGTTTCTTTAGTAACAGACAAAATACAAAAACAAGTAGAACGTACACGTACAGAAGAATCAAGTCCAAAAAATACAACACTGTATTTTAGTCTTTTACTTGAAACGAAGGATTTATTAAATGCTACAATGAACCTTTTAGAAGTTTACTATAATGCACATGACGCTTCAGTAAAGCCTGCAACTATAGATAATACTGAAACCCCAACTGTTGATAACAAAAACAGCAAAGAAGAAGAAGAAGAATAAACATTACAAAAAGCACTTATCAATAAAAGGTTTTACTAATAAGTGTTTTTTGTTTTATCTTCTAAATAGTAATTAAAAGTCCAAAGAAAAAAGATTTTCTTATCATATATTATTATTTAATATAAATCATAAATAGTATTTTTGGCAAAAAAAAACTATTTATGATTTCAACAAACGAATATTTTGAAGGGAATGTAAAATCCTTAGGTTATACATCGGCAACCGGAAAATCTACCATTGGTGTAATGGAGGCAGGCGAATACGAATTTGGCACTTCTACATACGAAACGATGGTAGTAATAGAAGGAGTAATGAGCGTTAAACTTCCTGGAGCTTCAGATTGGGCAACCTATAAAGCTGGATCATCATACGAAATTGAAGCCAATGAAAAGTTTCAAGTAAAAGTATCTGAACAAACAGCTTACTTATGCCAATATAAATAGTTTTTAAAAATTTATATTCTTCTTTATAATCTATAATGAGTTTCATTACGTAAATGATGTAAACCTAAAGTTATAATTATGAAGAACATTGCAATTTTATTATTAGTTACAATTTTTACTTTTTCTTGTGTTTCTAAAAAGAAATACATAGCCTTACAACAAGAAAATGGGGAAATTAAAAGTGAATTACAAAAAACAAAAGTAGCTAAAGAAGATTTAGAGGCTAAATTTGATAAAATTCAAGCCAGAGTTAGTGCGTACAACACAAAAATAGCGGCTCTTAAACAAGAAAATGACACTAAATTAGATGTTGTTGGTAATGTTGCTGTAATATCTAATGCTACTAAAGTAAAAATGCGTGAAACTTTAAAACATGTTGATGCTAACAAATTAAGTCAAGCTAAAACACTTAAAGATTCTATGAATTTAGCTGTTGCTTACAATCTTGAAAAAACGATTAACGAAAGCAACATGAATGAAAATGACGATTTTGCTGTAAATATTAATGAAACAGTTGTTATGATTTCTATCGCTGATAATATGTTATTTAATACTGGTAGTTACAAATTAAGTTCTAAAGCAGATACTGTTTTACAAAAATTGGCTGACATTATTAACTCCGAACCAAGTTTAGACGTTATGGTTGAAGGTCATACAGATTCTAGAACTATAAGTACTGCAAATATTTCAGACAACTGGGATTTAAGCGTGTTAAGATCTACATCTGTAGTTCGTAAATTACAAGAAAAATACAATGTAGCTCCAGAGAAATTAATTGCAGCCGGTAGAAGTAGTTACCAACCTATTGCAGATAATGATACATCTGAAAACAGATCTAAAAACAGACGTACAAGAATTATTATTCTTCCAAACATTGACAAATTTTTCGCTTTAATGTCTGAAAACAATAGTGTTGCCGAAAACGATATTTTAGATTAAATTATAAATTAAATCTATTGACACTAAAAAGCATCCCAATTGGGATGCTTTTTAGTTTTTATATATCAGTTAAAACTATAATTCTTGTGAAACACCTATTTGATCTAATTCGCTATATGATTTCTTTTTAGCTTCAAACTTAACTATATCAACTACAAACGTATTAGAAATAGAATCGTGCCAACCTTTCCCAATTGTTCCTAAAAAGGATAATGCATCAAAAGGAATCATTCTACAAAAACTTCTTTTTAAGATATCTTGATACGTTGGATCTTGACCATTTGCCAAAACAACTTTTGTTTTAGTTACATATTTCCCTAAAGTTCTAAAAGTAAACACTTCCATTGAAAAATAGTAAATAAGCATTATCAAATAAGAAACTATATAATCTTCAATTTTAGATAGACCATTCCAAAAATCATTTAACCCATAATATCCTGTATATTCTCCAATATAAAAAAACAAATATGCCAAACCATAGATAATAGCATATTGAACTATTAAGTCGATAATATGATTTACAAAACGCATATTTTTACTAGCTAAAACGGCTTCGCCTACTAGTAAAGTGTTATCTAACATAGGTATTGTTTCTGAAGATAAATATAGTATTTTTAATACAAAAAAAGCACCTCTTTCGAGATGCTTTTTTAAAAATTTGGGGTTCCCCCTTTCGGGGGAACAAACCCAATACTATTGATTATGATCCACACATTAGACAATCATCGCCTTCTGCTTCTTTAGCTTGCGCTATAAGTGCTTTCATTTCTTCTGCAGTCATAGGCTCTACTTCTGATGTATTTTGTTTTGCAAATTTAGCAGCATTTTGAGCTGCTAATTTCTTTTTCTTTGATTCTTCTTGCTCTTGTACAGCTGCAGCATCATTAACTTCTACTACTTCAGCAACAGGTTCTTCCTTTTTAGTTGTTTTTAAAGTAAATTTAATAGCATCAACCGCACTTTTAGTACGTAAGTAATACATACCTGTTTTTAAGCCACTTTTCCATGCATAGAAATGCATTGAGGTTAACTTAGCCATGGTTGCGCCTTCTAAAAATAAGTTAAGTGATTGTGACTGATCTATAAAATATCCTCGTTGGCGAGACATATCTATAATATCTTTCATACTTAACTCCCATACTGTTTTATACAAGTCTTTTATATCTTGAGGAATGATATCGATACCCTGTACCGAACCATTAGCTCTCATTATATCTTGTTTTAAACTTTCATTCCATAAACCTAACTCTACTAAATCTTCAAGTAAGTGCTTATTAACCACAATAAACTCACCAGATAACACACGACGCGTGTAAATATTAGATGTGTATGGTTCAAAACATTCATTATTCCCAAGTATTTGAGACGTTGATGCAGTTGGCATTGGCGCTACTAATAATGAGTTGCGCACGCCATTTTTAAGCACTTGTTTGCGCAGTTTTTCCCAATCCCAATTACCACTTAAATCGGCATCATTTAACCCCCAAAGGTTATGTTGAAACTCTCCTTTACTTATAGGCGAACCTTCATATGTTTGATATGGACCATCTGCTTTTGCTTCTTCCATACTTGCTGTAACAGCAGCATAATAAAGCGTTTCAAAAATATCTTGATTTAATTTTTTCGCTTCATCACTAGTAAAAGGCATACGTAATAGAATAAACGTATCTGCTAAACCCTGAACGCCTAAACCAATTGGACGATGCTTTAAATTTGAATATTCTGCTTCAATAACAGGATAGTAATTTCTATCAATAACTCTATTTAAGTTTTTAGTAACACGTTTTGTAATACGGAATAACTCTTTATGATCAAATTCCCCATTTTTAACAAACATTGGTAAAGCTATAGATGCTAAATTACATACAGCAACCTCATCTGGAGCAGTATACTCCATAATCTCAGTACATAAATTTGAAGAACGAATGGTTCCTAAATTTTTCTGGTTTGATTTACGATTTGCCGCATCTTTATACAACATGTAAGGGGTTCCTGTTTCAATTTGAGATTCTAATATTTTTTCCCAAAGTTCACGTGCTTTAATAGTTTTACGCCCTTTTCCTTCTGCCTCATATTTTAAATACAAAGCTTCAAAAGCGTCACTATGCGTTTCATCCATTCCTGGACATTCGTTAGGACACATTAACGTCCAAGGACCATCTTCTTCAACACGTCTCATGAATAAATCTGAAATCCACATCGCATAAAATAAATCGCGTGCACGCATTTCTTCTTTTCCATGATTTTTCTTTAAATCTAAGAAGTCAAAAATATCGGCATGCCAAGTTTCAATATAAATAGCAAAACTTCCTTTACGTTTTCCGCCACCTTGATCTACATAACGAGCAGTATCATTAAACACTTGAAGCATAGGCACGATACCATTACTTGTACCATTAGTACCAGCAATATAACTTCCTGTAGCTCGCACATTATGAATAGCTAACCCTATTCCTCCTGCAGATTGTGATATTTTAGCCGTTTGTTTAAGTGTATCATATATGCCTTCAATACTATCGTCTTTCATTGTTAAAAGAAAACATGACGACATTTGCGGCTTTGGTGTACCCGCGTTAAATAATGTTGGTGTAGCGTGTGTAAAATACTTTTTAGACATGAGCTCGTATGTCTCAATGGCAGATTCTAAATCGTTTAAATGGATTCCTATTGAAACACGCATGAGCATGTGTTGCGGGCGTTCGGCAATTTGTCCGTTTAATTTTAAAAGGTATGAACGTTCTAATGTTTTAAAACCAAAATAATCATAACCAAAATCACGATTGTATATAATTGTTGAATCAAGGCGCTCTTTATTAGCCATAATTACTTCATATACGTCATCTGCTAAAAGTGGGGCATCTTTACCTGTTCTTGGATTTACATATTTATGTAAATCTTCCATAACCTCACTAAAAGTTTTCTTTGTGTTTTTGTGTAAATTAGAAACAGAAATACGTGCCGCTAAACGTGCGTAATCTGGATGTGCAGTAGTCATAGTTGCAGCAATTTCTGCAGCAAGATTATCTAGTTCGCTGGTAGTAACGCCATCATAAAGTCCTTCAATAACGCGCATTGCTACTTTTAAAGGATCAACTAATTCGTTTAATCCGTAACATAACTTACGCACTCTTGCTGTTATTTTGTCGAACATGATTTGTTCTTTTCTGCCATCTCTTTTTATTACATACATTGTTTACACGGTTTTAATTATTTCTGATACACCTTCAGAAAAATGGTTAGTTATTTATTCTATATTTTAGCTTTTATGGTATTAAGCTAAAATTCAGTTGCTTTAGTTAATTTTAATAAAATGATACTTAGTTTAGTTTTCCATTGAATGGAATGTCATTTTAATTGAAAATTCAATTAAAAATCGGCGTCAAAACTGAATTTATCTTTATCATCTTCTTTATTAAGAACACCTGCTTTTTGGTAATCACCAACACGTTTCTCAAAGAAATTAGTTTTTCCTTGTAATGAAATCATGTCCATAAAATCGAAAGGATTAGATGAGTTATAAACTTTCTCACATCCAAATTCAGTTAATAATCTATCGGTTACAAACTCTAAATATTCTGTCATTAACTTGGCATTCATACCTATTAAACTCGCTGGAAGCGATTCGGTAATAAATGAACGCTCAATATCTAATGCGTCTGTTAATATTTGTGTAATTCTTTCTTTTGGCACCTTGTTTACAATATGGTTTTCATGTAAATGCACAGCAAAATCGCAATGTAAACCTTCGTCTCTAGAAATAAGTTCATTAGAAAACGTTAAACCAGGTAATAAACCACGTTTTTTAAGCCAAAATATAGAGCAAAAACTTCCTGAAAAGAAAATACCTTCTACAGCAGCAAATGCAATTAAACGCTCTGCAAAACTTGGTGAATCTATCCATTTTAATGCCCAATCTGCTTTTTCCTTGATAGCTGGAAATACTTCAATAGCATTAAATAAAGCGTCTTTTTCTTTATCGTCTTTAACGTAAGTATCAATTAATAATGAATACACTTCAGAATGAATGTTTTCCATCATAATTTGAAAACCATAAAAGAATTTAGCCTCTGAATATTGTACTTCAGACACAAAGTTTTCTGCTAAATTTTCGTTTACAATACCATCACTAGCTGCAAAAAATGCTAAAACGTGTTTTATAAAATAACGTTCGTCGTCATTTAGTTTATTATTCCAATCATTAAGGTCTTGATGTAAATCAATTTCTTCTGCAGTCCAAATACTAGCCTCTTGCTTTTTATACCATTCCCAAATATCATGATGTTGAATTGGAAAAATAACAAAACGATCTTTGTTTTCTTGAAGAATGGGTTCTATAGCTTGAGACATTGTTTTTTAAATTTTTTTATAAAATTAGACGAAAATTTACTTGAATTTCGGGTTAACAAAGATTGGAAAATGTAGCCATAAATGAAAGGCATAGTTATAAACATTGTCAACAAGTTTTTAACAAAAGTTATCATTTTTTGTTTTTTAATGACAAAACCCATTTATTTTAACTTATTGATAATCAATATTTTAAACTTATCAAATATAGCTTAAGTACTATAGAATAAGGGTTCTTAATTTTTAAAAGTGTACAAAAAAGTTGAAGATTATTTAAAATTTTAAAAAAGATTTGCTTAACTTTTTTTAGAACTAGCCACTTTTTCTAATTCAGTATACCAATCTTCACCAAATTTTCTAATTAGGGCCTCTTTTACAAATTTATAAACAGGAACGCCTAGTTCTTCACCAAGTGTACAGGCATCATCACAAATTTGCCATTTATGATAATTTACGGCAGAAAACTCACTATAATCTTGAACTCTTACAGGGTATAAATGACAAGACACTGGCTTTTTCCAAGACACTTCGCCTTGATTATATGCTTCTTCAATAGCACAAAGTGCCACCTTTTTTTCATCAAAAATAACATAAGCACAATCGGCTCCATTAATTAAAGGTGTTTCTAATTCACCGTCTTCAGAAGTTACGTAAGTGCCTTGAGACTCTATAGCTTCAATGCCTTCCTTGCGTAAAAAAGGTTTTATTTTCGGATAAATATCTTCCAATATTTTAGCTTCATCTGCTTCTAGCGGTGCTCCTGCATCACCATCAATACAACAAGCCCCTTTGCAGGCAGACAAATTGCATAAAAAATCTTTCTCTATAATATCCTCAGAAACAATGGTTTTCCCTAATTGAAACATAAATTACCTATCTTGTAAGCAGCAAAAATAGTTAACTTTAACTGAATTTAATTAAGTTAATAAACTACTTTTGCCAAAAATTTCAAATCCTCTAATTTTAGATGTGCTGAATTTTTAGATTACGGCTTTTGCAAGATGACAAATTAAAGAAGCTCAGCAATCTATAAGACAATTTAAAACTCAAAATAATGCAATTTAATTTTAAAGAAATATTTACTGCTTTTATGGTACTATTTGCCGTAATAGATATTATTGGAAATATTCCTATCGTCATTGATTTACGAAAAAAGGTTGGTCATATACAAAGTGGAAAAGCCTCGATAATTGCTGGCGTTATTTTAATTGTTTTCTTGTTTTTAGGAAAAAGTATTTTAAACCTTATTGGCATTGATGTAAACTCCTTTGCTGTTGCTGGCTCTTTTATCTTATTTTTTATTGCTTTAGAAATGATTTTAGGCATCACCTTATATAAACAAGAAGAACACACTGCTTTAACAGCCTCAGTTTTCCCTCTAGCCTTCCCTCTAATTGCTGGCCCTGGGAGCTTAACCACGTTGCTTTCATTAAGAGCTGAGTTTAGAATAGAAAATATTATTGTTGCGGTTTTAATCAATGTTATTATTATTTTTATAGTATTAAAAACATCTGGAAAAATTGAACGTATTTTAGGAGCCAATGGCATAAATATTATACGCAAAGTTTTTGGCGTTGTTTTACTAGCTATTGCTGTTAAATTATTTGCACATAATATTAAAGCACTTTTTGATCTTATATAAAAATGAAATATCTATGACTAAATAGATGCTGCGATTGAAAAACAATAAATATATACACATGAAAATATTAACTATTATAATAAGTATCATTGCTTTAGGACTTATGCTTTTCAACTTTACTAAAGTTAATTTTAATGCCCCTTTTGAAGGAGAAAGTACCATTGCATTAATTACTATTTTAGCATCTCTTTGCGTCATATTAATGATGGCTGTTTTAAGAATTTCAAAGCGTATTGAACAAAAAGTAAAAGGACGTCACTAATGTATGATGCTTTAATAATTGGAGGAGGCGCTGCAGGGTTATCGTGTGCTTTAGTTTTAGGTTCTGCACAAAACAAAGCCTTTGCTAAAAATAAACGCATTGGCGTTATTACACATCAAAAAACATCGCATTTACAAACAGCCTTGTTTAATAATGTTTTAGGTTTAGAACCGGGAACAACTGGTGCTTCTATTTTAGAAAACGGAAAAAAGCAACTCGCTACTTTGTATCCTCATATTGAACAAATAGATAAAGAGAAAGTTTCTGAAATATCTAAATCGAATGACGGATTTATAATTACAACCAACAAAAACACTTACACGTCTAAAATTATAGCTATAGCTGTTGGCTACACCAATTTAATAACTATTAAAGGACTTGAAAACTACATAGAACCGCACCCAAGAGCTGCTATTGAAAAAGATCGTATTTGGTTAAAAAGCACAGACCATTTAATTGAAGAAAACTTATATGTTGCAGGTTCTTTAGCTGGTTGGCGTAGTCAATTCGCCATTTGTTCTGGTAGTGGCGCACATGTTGCGACCGATATTTTAACGCTTTGGAATGATGGAAAACATGTTAAGGTACATGATAAGATAATTTAAAGTTGAACTCTATTTATAAAAAAAATCAATAGTTGTAAGCCTTTTTTATATTTCCCAAAGTGTTTGTTTTTTTTCTACATACCATTTATTATTTGTCTTTTTTATTAATATAATAGATCCTTCTCCACAGCTACCTCCACAGATAAATGCAAAATATAAGATTCCTTTACTTTTATCTTTATTAAGAAGAAACTTTGATAAACTCAATTCTCCTACTTCAAATGCCTTTAATGTATCTACCCTTTTATTAGAGGTCTTTTTTAGCTTAACAAATTCAGTTTTAAAAGCCTTTATGGGTATATAATTATTTTTTCTTATTTGAAGCGACACGTCTTCTAGCTTAAATTCCTCTGGAAAATCTAAAAACTTAATATCTCTTTCATATCCACTATAAATTTCATCTAAATAGAGTGTTCCTTTTAAAGAATCATTAAAAATGATTTTATTCTTCAAGGAGTTTATCTTTTTAGAAAATGTAATAGAATCTATCTTTTCACTGACTAAATAATCGACCAAAAGATGCTGAGCATCTCTTCCTAAGTACGAATGATAAAGGTGATTTTCAATCAAATCATTCAACACATCATTATAAATTCCTAACGAATCAATTTGTTTTTCCGTTGTCTGCTCCTTGACTTTGAGTTCTTTCTTACCTTGGTTGCAGGATAGCACCATTCCAAGTAATAATATTGCTAAAACTTTTTTCATTTATTGTTTATCTTCTAATATGAATATGGCATTAGTTGGATTAACGTTTTCTCCATAAATTAAGAACTCAAATAAATTACCTTCCTCTACCCCTGCACGGAATTCTACCCCATCTTGATTATCACCATAATGTACATATTCATGTAGGATTGTAGTGCCAAGAAAAAATAAAAATGCATCTTCCTGAGACTGGTCTGTAATGAGATTTTCCAGTTCGTTTACATAATCAATATCGACATGAATCACATCTGCTTCAGTGGGCGAAAAAAGCCCAACTGTTTTTTCACTTGTAGTACTGCTATAATTATCAAGTTGGGTGATGTGAATGGTCGGTCCCTTTCCCCATGTTAAATCTTCTTTGATTTGACTTTCGGAAAGCCCTGTTATAATTTTTATAGTGTTGATAATTTTAGAGATATTGGTAATATTGGGCAATTTATTTTTCAAATACTCAGTAAATTTGGGATACGCACTTTCATAACCACTGTTTAAAGGGTATTTAATAAAAGGAAAAGGAAAGACTAAAGTATTATCTACACCAGAGTCAATTATCTCAATAGCAAACTCTTTAGCTTCTGCAGCAAGAACACCTTGTTCATTAGTATTTATTGCAATATAATCATATAAGCTTATTAGCTGTAATATACTTGCTTTGTTTCCATCTGTTGTGTTACCTAGCAACCAAAGGTTTTCATAACTTCTTGGTCTAATCCCTAGTGCATTTCGAATATTTATAGCTAAATCTATGGTATTAACACCTATTTCCCCTACTACCTCTGCACAATCATTTTGTGTTTTAGAAGCGCTTTGTTGTTTATCTAAATGTTCCCTTGGCTCCATAAGCCATATAATCCTTGTTGAAGATGAGCCGCCACCATGAATCGTTGTAATTGTTATACTCGTAATACCTCCTGCTGAATTATAGCTAGTAGTAATCGATATGCCTATTGGCAAGGAATCAGATGATGTAATAGGAGCGTTTACAGTTAATGGCGTATACCCTTGGCTTGTTAAAACATTAACAGAAAATTGCGTATCTCTTACAGTATCTCCATGAGAGGTATTTCCCTCTGGATAACCATAGCTATTAAGATCAAGTATATAACTTTCTCCATAACTATATGGTGCATAATCATAACTACCTGGATTTGTTGTTATTGCATTATTATTTGGTATATCATAAAAATCTCCATCTGACCCATTCCCTGTATTATCAACTCCTACTTCTTGTATACAATCTCCTGTAGTGCTACTTTTAGAAAATACATCTTTACCTTTAAAAAATTCTTGAAATGGCATAATATACTGCTTCCCCTTAAAATAACGAAAATCTTTGTTATTCATTAAAAAAGTATCTAAGGCATCATCATCTACAACATATTTAATAACATAAGGAGATTTTAGTTCCCCTTTATCATCTCTATTTACAATTAAATTATAAAATTCATTAATTGGAGAATGCTCTACACTAATACTAAAAGAATAATTTGTGAGAGATTCATTATTCTTTACTTTTAATATCTTATTTATATCTATATAAGTCTTTTTATAATTAATCCATTTACTTTTAGATGTTTTTCCTATTATGGTAGATTTTCCTGTTATTGAGGTAATTGAATTAATTACTTCTGGAACATCCTTACCTAAAACATACGAAATTGGAGAATCCACAGATTCTATCCTCTCTTGCTCCAAAACCTGTATTTCTTCAAGTTCTTTATTGCAATTAGTTAGAGTTAAAAAAACTCCTAATAATGGTGCCCAAAGTTTAATACTGTTTTTAAAATAATTTTTCATTAAGCATAAAATTTAAAGTTTATAAATTAATTATAAGCTGCTAATAGTTGTGAGGGAGAATTATTGTAGCTCAAAACTAGTTAAATTTATAAAAAACCTTACTAAAAAAGAAAGAAAAATTATATGTTTTATAAAAAAACGAAATACGTGCTATGGAAAAACCGTAAAAGTTCTATTTTTAAAATTATAAATAACTTTTTGTTTACAGAAATAGATTCTTGAATTTGCAAGAATGACAAAAACAGGAGCAGAAATGAAGAGAACTACTCTTCTCCCTTACTCAGCTTAATAACCTCATCAATCATAATATCACGCTCATTTAAAATTTCTTCATAAGCACCATTATCATATAATTGATCTGCAAGTGTTGCTTTTAAGTATTGTTTTACTTCTTCGTGATACGCTACAAATGTAATTTTAGAACTGGTTCTTACATTTATATAATCTTGAAAAGCAAATACCATATCGTCTTCTATCTCAAAAGAATCTATAAAATCTTGTTTAGTAACACCCTCGTAAATATTTCGGCTTTTCTCTAATTCTTCAAAAATAAAATACCCAATAAAACCACGGCGTTGCAAAAAAGTAAGTGTTTCATTGTGCATCGTGTTATCTATTGGCACAAACACATCGGGTATAATACCACCACCACCATAAACCACTTTTCCTCCGGGTGTCGTATATTTTAAAGAATCTACAACTTCTATTTTTTCAGAATCTAATAGCTCGCCACTTTGAATTCTTTCAAAATATTCGTCGTAATAATCTTTATGGCCTTTTTTATAAGGCCGCTGGATAGAGCGTCCCGTTGGCGTATAATAGCGAGCCACTGTTAAACGTACTGCACTTCCATCTCCTAAATCCATTTCGTGTTGCACGAGTCCTTTTCCGTAAGAACGACGTCCAACAATGGTACCCTTATCATTATCTTGCAATGCTCCTGCAACAATTTCACTTGCCGATGCTGAGTTTTCATCTATAAGCACATAAACTTTTCCGTCTTCAAAATCACCTTTTTCTGTCGCAAAACTTTTTTCTGTATTGCCACGTTTATTTTTAGTAAATAATATAAGCTTATCATCTTCTAAAAATTCATCTACTATTTGTACTGCAATGTCTAAAAAACCACCAGGGTTATCGCGTAAATCTAAAGCAATCTCAGTTGCGCCTAAATCTTGTAATTCATCTAAACTTTTTTTAAATTCTTTATATGTACTTTCAGCAAAACGGTTTATTTTAATATAACCCAATTTATCGGTTAGCATATAAGCTGCATCAACGCTTTTTAAAGGAATATGACCACGTTTAAGCTTAAAATCTAAAAGTTCAGATTCTCCTTTTCTAAAAATTTTTAAATCTATTTTAGAGTTAATAGTACCTTTAAGCTTTTTTATGAGTTCACCGTCATCTAATTTTTCACCAAATAACGAATCGCCATTTGCTATAACAATTCTATCGCCACTTTTAATTCCTGCTTTTTCACTAGGCCCTCCTTCGGTAGTTCTTATAACTGCAATAGAATCTTTGTAAGTATAGAACTGAATACCAATACCCACAAAATCGCCTTTCATGTTTTCGGCAACACGCTCCATATCTTCTTTAGGAATGTAAACAGAATGTGGATCTAAATTTTCTAAAATACCGTTTACCGTAACATCAACAATACTATCTGTGTTTATATCATCAACATAATCATAATCTATATAATCAATAAGTCTGTTAAGTTTATCTTTTTTACTGTTTTTAGAAAACAACCGCTCTGGCGAATCAGTAAAATTTAACTTCCCTCCAATAAAAATACCCGCCGCAATAGCAACGCCTAAAATTAATGGCAAATATTTTTTTTGATAAGGCATTTAGGCTTCTATTTCTTCAATTTGTTTAAGTTCTATCCCTGCTTTTTCCAAGAATTTTAATCCAGAATCATCTTTATAACCTTGTTTATAAACAACTTTTACTATACCTGCTTGATGTATTAATTTGCTGCATTCTTTACAAGGCGACATGGTTATATAAAGTGTGGCTCCTTTACACGATTGGGTAGACGATGCTACTTTTAAAATAGCATTTGCTTCAGCATGTAACACATACCATTTGGTATACCCTTCTTCATCTTCACAAAAATTCTCAAATCCAGATGGCGTACCGTTGTACCCATCAGAAATAATCATTCTGTCCTTTACAATAAGCGCTCCTACTTGCCTACGCTTACAGTACGACAATTTCCCCCACTCTTGTGCAATTCTTAAATATGCTTTATCGTACTTAAGTTGTTTATTTTCTGGCATTAATTTATTTTAATTATGGCGTTACCCTCAATTTAAAATTTCTGGTTTAAAAAAAGAAACCTATTAGTAATTCGGATCAGGCTTTTCGTTACTATCGTTTGCAAAAAAAACAAAAGCATTTTCACTGTAAATATATAATATTCACGATTTCAATAATTTGAAATAAAATACAATGAGTAATCCTTAACGCAAAACAATATAACGAAGATACTTAGTTCGTATTTTAATTACAACGCAAGTTCGTTAAAGTTTTACGAAAGTTTTATGATAAAAAATCGCTATTTAAAATCATAGGAATAACCAAACCAACTACCATGGCAGATATTACCATGACCCAATCGCGTTTAGAAAACCTAAAAATAGTTTGCACTAAATAGCCCAAAAACAGCACTATAAATACAATAATAATTTGAGACAATTCAATACCTAAAGCAAACTCAAACAACAATAATAATTTATTATCCGTATCGCCTAAAAGCATTTTAAATTCGCGAGCAAAACCTAAACCGTGCACCAAGCCAAAAAACAAAGTAGATAAAAACAAAACGCCTACCTTTTCTTTTTGCGCTCCTTTTCCAGCAGTAAACACATTAAAGAGCGCCACAATTAAAATAGTAACAGGAATTAAAAACTCTACAATTACACCATTTACACTAACAACATTGTATACAGCTAAAACTAATGATAACGTATGTCCTAAAGTAAACATCGAAACTAATAATAAAGCACGTTTCCAGTCTTTAAAAACATAAGGAACCGTTAAAACAATAAGAAACAAAACATGATCGTAAGCATTAATATCTAGTACATGGTTGATACCATATTCTACATTAAACCAAAAGTTTTCTAGCATAATAATTTAAATTTAGGGTGCCCCAAATATACAATTAATTAGGTGTCTTTAAAATCATATTAATTTATCATTCATCACAACAAACAATACCATATTAATAATATTTTCAATTTGATTGCCGTTTATTTAATTAAAAAAGCAACTATTAATATATCTTTGTAAGGCATCTTTTAAAATAGATTACATCAAACATCCTTAACTAAACCTTGATATACAAGAGAATGGTTAAAATAGATGTTACATGTGACCAATAAAAAACAATAGATATAAACACATGAATATTAAATTTTTAGTAGCACTAAGTTTATTTATTATGTTCACCTCTTGTAAACAAAAACAAGAAACTAATTTAAGTGACAGTAAAGATAAAAATACCAGTAAAGGCATCACAGAAAAAGATCTTTCTAAACTTAATTATATTGAATTTACTTTAGATGAAAAAACAAAAAAAGCAATTATAGATTGGAATGAATACAACGAATTACAAAGTATAGTAACCAATGTAAAAAAAGGAAATTTAAGTTATTTTGATAACGATGGAGACCCTATAAAAGAACTCATAAAAAACTCAAAACAAACTATACCTACAGCAGTAAATTCGGATGCTACTTTAGCACGAATTACGGCTTTAGAGACTAAACTTTATAAACTAGAAAGTTCATCTAATTTATCAACTACAAGCAAAAAAGAACTTATAGAAACTATAAAAGAATTTTTAGAATCGTTTTCTAACCTTAATTTTCAAATGAATAAGAAATTAGAAAAAGAGAACCAGAACATTGAAAAGCCTTAAAAAATTGTTTTAATAATAAAGAGCCGTTTCTAAAATTAGAAACAGCTCTTTATTATTATATACTGAATTATTAATTTTTAGGTTGTACAGCTTGTGCTTGTATTGCCTGTTTTTGTCTTAACAATTCTGTTTTTGTTAATTGTATTAAATTAAAATTAGGTGCCGTTTTTAATGCCGCATCTAAAATATCAACAGCAGCATCAATATTTGCTTTTGTGTCCTTATTAAAAGTACATAATGCATTTAAATACATAAAGGCTGCTTTTAAAGGCACTTCATATGGTGTTTGGGTTTCATAAAATGCTTTTTTCGTATCTGCTTTTGCATTTCCTAAACCATAATTAATATGTTTTTCTGCCCCAACAATATTTTGTGTTTGCAAATTAAGTTCTGCTAATTCATAAGCTACTAAAGCATTCGGGTTACGTTTAAACATTTCTTCAAAAAGAACAATTGCCAACTTAGGTTGCTTAACAGCTTTTAAAGACACTGCCTTCACTTCAATAGCAATATCAGAATCATCCACTTTTTTATCTATGCCAATGGTGTTTAGTGCTTGCGAATACTTTCCTTCAGACATATAAATATATGCCAAAGTATCCTTTCTTGCCTCAGAAGGTGCCAACACATTTAAATGAGTCATGGCATTTATAATGCCTTGAACATCACCTTGTGTTTTCATTTGCTCATAATAAGCTTCATAATGCTTTAGTAAATTTGTGTTTTCTTGTGCACCTAAATGCATACTTCCCACCAATAATAGCAACGCTAATAATTTTTTCATTTGTTCGTTTTAATTGTTATCAATAGTCAAATGTAACATTCATATAATAATTCCTCATTTAAGATTAAAGTTTTATATACACGTGTTTCATCATTTTATTTCTTGTTTAATGTGCTAAATCTATAAAAAATTAACATTTAAACTCTTAAAAGAATGCTAATTATTTTAATTATTGTGTTCCATACATAACTATTTAAACAAAAAAGAATACTTCTAGTCAAAGATTCTATAATTTAATAGTTAAATTGTTTAGGTATTCTAATTTAAAATATCTATATTTAAAATTACTTAAATTATTAATTATGGCGATAAAGAGTTTTCAAGGAGCAAGGAGGCAACAAACAAGTGCAGTAGACAATACACCTTTAAAGGTGAGTGATTATATGACAACAAATTTAATTACGTTTACTCCAGACCAAACTATAGAAAGTGTTATGGAGGCCATAATTAAGCACAGAATTTCTGGCGGACCAGTTGTCAATGAAAAAAATGAATTAATTGGTATTATATCTGAAGGTGATTGTATAAAACAAATAAGTGAAAGTCGTTATTACAATATGCCTATGCAAGATAAAACTATAGAAAAACACATGGCATTAAATGTTGAAACTATTGATGGTAATATGAATATTTTTGATGCTGCCAATAAATTTCTAAATGCTAAAAGACGTCGATTCCCTATTGTTGAGAACGGTAAATTGGTTGGACAAATAAGTCAAAAAGATGTACTTAAAGCTGCTATGCAGTTAAAGGGACAAACTTGGAAGTAATTAAAGTTTTCTTCGTGTTACTTCTATAGCTTTAGGCAAATCTGTAATTATAAGTTTTTGCGTATCGTTACTTTCTAATGCGGCAATTTTACTGTAATGATATCCTTCAATGGGTTCGTTTAAAACTTTCCATTTAGCAATTCCACCCACAGTTATAGTTTCACCAATTTCTATAATCCTTTCTGAATATTTTAAAGTTTTATTAAAGCCTAACCAAGTTTCACTTTCAATGCCGTAATTATCTAAAACTTTTTTAAACTCTGGTGTGGGGTCGTTAAAAGTACCTGAAGAAATACTTTTATCTTCAACCATATAACTATAATAATTACTCCTTTCAAGAGATGGTTTCATCATAACTAATTCGCCTTCTTTTTCAATAAAAAAATCTTGTATATCTTCTTTTTTAACCAACGTTTTCCAATGCGAACTTTTACCTGTGCTTACTTTTTGTTTAACTTCAAAAATATAAGCGACACATTTTCGCCTACTAAACGGCGCAACAAAAGGTTGTTCAACCTGTAAAACCTTACCTGATACTTTTGTTAGCTCATTTGTTCTAAATTGTGTAATTCGTTTAGATTTAAATTTTGATAATTGTCTTAAAATAATATTCTTTTTGCTAAAATAAATAACCAAAAAAATAATTGTAGCTATTACTATAGCTATTAAAACTGGAATTAAGAATTCTGAATTTTGTGACATCTCGCTAATTAAAATCTTTTCCTAATAAGTGTGTTATATTTATAATACGTTACTATTAAAACATTTATTCTCGTTTTACTAAAGCGTAAAATTCATTTTCTAATGGTAAATACCCCTGATCGTAAACAAAGTAATATATAGTACCAGCTTTGGTGGTATAAATACTTGTGACATAATTAAAATCAAACCCTTCCTGGATAAGTTTAGTTCTAGTGGTTTTTGTTTTTTGATTGGGATTTAAGGATTCTAAAATGCGCCAATTTTTTCTTAATCGATTATTTATATTACGAATGAGGTTTTTAGAATCTTTATTAATGGTGTTATTATAGGCATTCCTACAATAATCACTACAGAATTTTTTATCGCTTCTGCCAATGATTTTTTCCTCACATTCTAAACAAACTTTAGCCATAAATATTATTTTTTATAAATATATGAATTTATTATTATTAATAAAATAAATTAAAAATCAATAAAATCAATATTATAAAACGATTTAAACGACTACAATTATTTACAAACGAACACAAATGTTTACTAACCGATTATAATTTTTTAAGCACCGCATCTTTGCAATGTCGAAACATAAGAACTCGATAGTATTAACTGTTTAACGATAAAATTTAAAATTATGAACACACTTAGAAACAAAGTACAGTTGATTGGTAACTTAGGAAACGATCCAGAAATCATCAATCTAGAATCAGGAAAAACATTAGCAAAATTTAATATTGCTACTAACGAAAGCTACATCAATAATAAAGGTGAGAAGATTACTGATACACAATGGCACAATGTAGTTGCCTGGGGTAAAACAGCTCAAATAATTGAAAAGTACGTAACTAAAGGAAAAGAAGTTGCTATTGAAGGTAAACTAACATCGCGTAGTTATGATGATAAAGATGGAAACAAACGCTACATTACTGAGGTCGTTTGTAACGAACTTTTATTATTAGGAAAATAAATACTTAACCTAAGTAAAAATTTTATAACGAGATTCCTTTATTAAAGGGGTCTCGTTTATTTTTTAACATTATCAACATTATAATAGCCTCCTTTATTTTCGGTTCTATCTAAAGACTGTCTGATAATTAAATGTGCTACATTCACCATGTTTCGTAATTCACAAAGTGATGTTGTTATTTTAGATTCTTTATATAAATCTTCAACTTCATTATAAATTAAATCCAAATGCTTTATGGCACGTTTTAAACGTTTATTACTTCTTACAATACCCACATAATTACGCATTAGGGCTTGCAATTGCTTAAGATTATGCTGAATTAAAATATGCTCTTCTGGTATGGTAGTACCTTCATCATTCCAATCGGGGATAATTACCTCAACAATGGACTCCTCTTTTTTAGTATGATATTTAAAAATATTATGTGCATATACCAAAGCCTCTAATAAGGAATTAGATGCTAGCCTATTAGCACCATGTAAACCTGTTCTAGTACATTCACCACAGGCAAATAAATTAGTAATAGTTGTCTTCCCTTTTTTATTCACTTTAATACCCCCACATAAATAATGAGACGCAGGAATAACAGGAATCCAATCGGTTTTAATATCTATGTGATGTTCTAGACATTTTTTATAAATATTAGGAAAATGCTTTATAAAAGCATCCATATCTAAATGTGTGCAATCTAAATACACATGAGGATTACCAGACTTTTTTAACTCGTTATCAATACTTTGAGATACAATATCTCTAGAAGCAAGTTCTGCACGTTCATCATAATCTGGCATAAATCTATAACCGTCCTTATTTCTAAGATAGGCTCCAAAACCTCTAACTGCTTCAGAAATTAAAAAAGAAGACTCTCCTTTTTCTTCATATAAGGCTGTTGGATGAAATTGGACAAACTCCATGTCTTTAATACGTGCTTTTGCTCTGTAAGCCATTGCAATACCATCACCTGTTGCAATTACAGGATTTGTAGTATGCCCATACACACAACCTATACCTCCAGAAGCTAAAAGTGTACTATTCGCTTTTATGGTAAAAATATTACCGGTTTTTTGGTCGAATACATAAGTCCCAAAACACTTTAATTCTTCTTCTTCAAGACCTTTTATATGGTGATTTGTAACTAAATCTATAGCAAAATGATGTGGTAAAATAGTAATATTTGGTAATTGATGTGCCCGCTTAAGTAAAGCACGTTCTATTTCAAAACCTGTAATATCTTTATGATGTAATACGCGATATTCTGAATGACCTCCTTCTTTTCCTAAATCGAATTCTCCACTTGCATCTACATCAAAATTTGCTCCCCAAAGCATCAACTCTTCTAGTCTAGCAGGGCCTTCCTCTATAACCTTTTTTACAACAGCTTCATTACATAAACCATCGCCCGCTATTAGGGTATCTTTTATATGTTTTTTAAAGGAATCATTTTCTTTATCTAAAACAACCGCAACACCACCTTGTGCATATTTAGTATTCGATTCGTCTTCGCTTGCTTTTGTAACGATTACAACATTTTTATCAGGAAATTTTTCAGCTATTTTAACAGAAAACGTTAAACCAGCAATTCCAGAACCAATCACTAAATAATTTGTTGTCATCTTTATTTATTTAGAAAGCTCTAACATACGTTCAATAGGCAATAAAGCACGTTCTCTTATATCTTCAGGAACATCAATTTGTGGCGACTCATTAAGCAAACAATCATATAGTTTTTGTAGCGTATTCATTTTCATGAAATGACACTCGCTACACGCACAGGTATTATCCTCTTTAGCAGGTGCAGGAATAAGATCTGTATTTGGCATTTCTTGTTGCATTTTGTGCAAAATACCAGCTTCTGTAGCTACAATAAATTTTTCATTTTGATGATCTTTTACATAATTTATCATACCAGAGGTAGAACCAATATACGTTGCCGTATTTAAAATATGTTCTTCAGATTCTGGGTGTGCAATAATTTTATAATCTGGATATTTTTTATGTAATTCAATCAATTTATCCATAGAAAACGCTTCATGCACAATACAACTACCATCCCATAAAAGCATGTCTCTACCTGTTTCTTTGATAATATAAGCCCCTAAATTTTTGTCTGGTGCAAAAATAATAGGCGTTTCCTTTGGAATAGATTCTACTATTTTTAAAGCATTTGAAGAGGTACAAACAATATCACTTAAAGCCTTAATTTCTGCTGAACAATTGACATAAGTAATAACAACATGATCTGGATGTGCTTTGGTGAATGTTTCAAAAGCATCTGGTGGGCAAGAATCTGCCAACGAACAACCTGCATTTAAATCGGGTAAAACCACGGTTTTAGTCGGATTTAAAATTTTAGCTGTTTCTGCCATAAAATGAACCCCTGCAAACACAATAATATCGGCGTCGGTTTCTGCTGCCTTTTGCGACAAGCCTAAACTATCACCTACATAATCTGCAATATCCTGTATTTCAGCAACTTGATAATAATGCGCAAGAATGACAGCATTCTTTTCTTCTTTAAGTCTTTTAATTTCTTTTACTAAGTCCATTCTTAATTAAAACTATTTATTTTAATTAAGCAAAACCAATAGTTTTACCAAGGCTTTACTTTTTACAAATATCTTAATTAAAATTATATTGAACTGAGTTTACCTCAAAAAATAAAGTAAAATTAAAGACATATTAGCTTTTTAGCAATTATTTATATTCTCAATAAACAAACGCTTATTTAATTAATAAAACAAAAACGCTGTTTTTTTGGATAATAAATTTTATTCTATGCTAATACTTTAGCCTTTTTATTTTGATTAGATAAATTTTCAATTTCTAAAGCTATCAAGCTCAATATTTTTTCGCCTTTATCTAGCTCTTTTAAAACCTCTTCTTTTATATCATGAAACGTGGTTTTTAATTCGTTAAACAACGATTTATAATAAGCCACACCTTCATTCATATTACGGGTAAATGTTAGAAAATATTTCTCTTCTTTCTTCGTCAATTCCGTATTTATTTCTTCTAATTTATTTTTTAAATAATCAATATAAATATAAAGCTCTTTAATGAATAAATTTGGTCTATCGGTTCTAGAAATAATGTTATCTCTTCCGTAAATATGATCGGTCATGTTTTTCAAACTCACAATTTTTGAATAATACGCCATATTGGGACCTGGACAAATAGAAACGCCTTCGCCTTCTTTTTTTGTATCTAAACCGTATGCTAATAAAGCAGATGTACCTAAACCAACACAGGTACAAGATTTTTCAATAATCTTATTATATTTAGTTTGATATATTTTTTCTGGCAAGCCTTCTTTCTCTAATTCTTTAATTTTTAAATATTGGTATTCTCTAGAAGCCACACAAATCCCTTTTTCTTTGAATTCTTTGTTTAATGACACAAACTTTTTAGGGCAAGCACTTCCAGGTCTTCCTTTGTTTATTAAAGCTTCTTTTTCTAAATCTTTGGTATTACCTTTAAGACTATTAAAAGGGATGCCCAACGGAGAAATATCACTTAAATACAAATCGTCTTCTTTAGCTTCAACTAACTTATTTAATGTTCCTTTATCTACTGTTGTAGCTTCTGGAACCAATAAAAAAGGTGTTCCCCAACCAATAGAATCTAATTGATATGCATCCATTAAAAACTCATGTTCTTCGTGAGTTCCAACACCGCCTTGAGCAGAAATTTCTATTTTTAACGGTGTTTCTGAAATAACACGTCCTTGATTTTCTAATTCTTGATTTAATAGCGTTTCAATAGACGCTCTTAATTCTTCTCTTTTTTCTTTGAACTCTTCTAAAACAGGCCCTAACAAATAACCGTCTGTTGCAAAAGCATGACCACCACAATTAAGTCCAGATTCTACTCTATATTCTGAAACCCATAAACCCTTCTTAGCTAAAAACTTACCTTGAATTAATGCCGACCTATAATCACTTACTTTTAAAATAATTTTTTTATTAAAAGCACCTGCTTGTGTTGGGTAAAAATCATCAAACTGACTCATGTAGGCATACAACCTAGGATTCATACCTGCCGATAACACTACCGAAGCTTTTAATTTACTATTTGCAAAACCTCTTAAGGCGGCATGAGCATCGTTATATTCTGAAGGTAATTGTTCGTCTTTAATATAGTTATCTTTATCAACCTTAGTCATAATATTAACATCTATACTTCCTTTTACTAAGTTTTTAGATGCCCAATTTTTAATTTCAGAAACATTAAACCCTGTTTCTGTTAATTTTTTAAACTCTGCTTTTATTGACGAATTTGAAGGCAGCATATTTATATAAGCTTTCATATCATCACTCTTTTCAAGTGTTATATTTTTTAACGCTTCAAACTTTTTTTCTACAGTATCATGTATCAAATTTAAATATGAGGTTATTCTTTTCGCTCTAAAATCCTCTGCTTTATCTGTGATTTCGTTATAAGGAATCTCAAATTTTTCACTGTACATTTTCCTTAATTTCTCTACAAGAATATCATCAACCAAAGAAATAACAGAATCTATACCGTATTGAGCCACTTTTAAAGGAGAATCTATTGTAAATCCAATCCCCATTACTGGGATATGAAATGAATGTGCTTTTTTCATGTGTTTATATTTATTATTTTTCAATTGTCACATGTAACATCCAAAATAGTTATGAATGTTTCATCTATCTATATTATTTAATATACTAATCAGTAAAAGTATGCTGTTCTTTTAGCTCGAAATATGATATATATCATACTCTCATATATAGGGTTTCTTAAAAACTACTATTAAAACCGATATATACATTAGAAAGATACTGTCATAGTTCCTATTTTTTTTAATTATTCTTAACTAGAATTCATCAAACAACAAAAATTAATAAAACTTTAGTAAGACCATGTTCCTTAACTAAAGCTTTACTATTTTTATAACTAATTTTCAATAGAACGATACCATGTCAGTAGAGCCAAAATTAACACGATTTAAACAAAGCGTTTTGTCAAAATACCAAATATATAATAGTATATTTATGACATTACCTTTTGATACTATAACAAAAACAGGAGTACTCCTTCCTTTATTTCACGAAACTTGTGAAAAAGGATTTGCAAATGGAGATGACCCAACAACCATAGTAGATACTTTTTTTAAAAAATACCAAGGAAGACGCTCTAAAGAAAGTCAGATAAACTTATTATTTAGATTTATACAATACATAGAACGTCAAGTTGTATTATTTGACGCTGTTGAAGACGCAGCCTTTCCTATAGTAAATAATATGGAAGGTATTGGCACATTAAGAAACCTTAAAGAAACAGCAACTTCTGAAAATAAATTAGAAGAATTAAAAAATTATTTAGAAGAATTTAAAGTCCGTATTGTTTTAACAGCCCACCCAACACAATTTTATCCAGGGGCGGTACTTGGTATTATCACCGATTTAACAGCTGCTATAAAAAATAATGACCTTTCTGGAATTAATGATTTGTTTGCTCAATTAGGAAAAACACCTTTCTTTAAGCATGAAAAGCCAACACCTTATGATGAAGCGAAAAGCTTAATATGGTACTTAGAAAATGTTTTTTATCAGTCTTTTGGAGAAATTTACAATTACATTCAACAAAATATTTACGACGATAGTAAAAAACACAACGAAATAATAAATATTGGTTTTTGGCCTGGAGGCGATCGTGATGGAAATCCTTTTGTTAAACCAGATACCACATTAAAAGTTGCCAATAAATTAAAACAAGCCATATTAAAAAAATACTATTCAGATCTTAAAAATTTAAGAAGAAAGCTTACATTTAGAGGTGTTGAAGAGCGCATTATTCGCTTAGAAACTATCATATATAATTATAGTGTAAATTTAAATACGTCTGAAACCATTACAGCCAAAGAGCTTCTTACAGAATTATTAAGTATTAGAAACCTAATTGTAGAAAAACACCAATCGCTATATGTAAGCGAAATTAATAACTTAATAAATAGAATTCATCTGTTTGGATTTAATTTTGCTACGCTAGATATTCGTCAAGATAGTAGAATTCACCATGCTGTTTTTACAACAGTAATCGACCAATTAATTGAGAAAGGTGCAAAGTCTTTCCCTAAAAATTATCACGATTTATCTGAAACAGAACAAATTAAAATTTTATCTGAAGCATCAGATGAAACCATTGATATTGATGCCTTTGAAGATGAAATGGTTTACAATACTTTAAAAACCATTGAAGCCATTAAAGAAATACAGAAATCTAATGGAGAACGAGGTGCTAACAGGTACATTATAAGTAACAACCAAACAGCACTAAATGTAATGCAATTATTTGCAGTGCTTAAAATGGTTGCATTTAAAGACAACTTAACAGTAGATGTAGCTCCACTTTTTGAAACTATTACAGATTTGGAAAATGCCCCAATGGTTATGGAGCAATTATACACAAATCCAGCATATAAAGCACATTTAAAAAGTCGTGGAAATAAACAAACCATCATGCTTGGTTTCTCAGATGGAACAAAAGATGGAGGTTATTTAATGGCAAACTGGGGTATTTATAAAGCCAAAGAGCTTCTTACAGAAATGTCTAGAAAATATGATATCACCGCTATATTCTTTGATGGTCGTGGTGGCCCTCCAGCAAGAGGTGGTGGAAAAACACATCAATTCTATTCTTCTTTAGGACCTACTATTGAGGACAAAGAAGTACAACTTACTATACAAGGGCAAACTATTAGTTCTAATTTCGGAACTTTAGATTCCTCTCAATATAACTTAGAACAATTAATAAGTTCCGGCATGTCTAACCGTATTGGTAAAGACAAGCATTTAATGACTCCAGAAGACAAAGTTGTTATGACTGATTTGGCTGAAACAAGTTATGAAGCATACAAAAACTTTAAAAGTCACGACATGTTCATTCCTTATTTAGAAAGGATGAGTACTTTAAAATATTACGCTAAAACCAATATTGGTAGTAGACCATCAAAAAGAGGTAATTCAGACAAGTTAGTTTTTGCAGATTTAAGAGCTATTCCTTTTGTGGGGTCTTGGAGTCAGCTAAAACAAAATGTTCCTGGGTTTTACGGAGTAGGTACAGCACTAAAAAAATATGAAGAAAAAGGCGAATTTTATAAAGTAGAACAACTTTACAAAAACTCTAAATTCTTTAAAACCCTTTTAGAAAACAGTATGATGTCTTTAACCAAATCGTTTTTCGATTTAACAAAATACATGTCTAAAGACGAAGAGTTTGGTGATTTTTGGAATATTATTTATGCTGAATACAATACTACAAAATCTCTTTTATTAAAACTTACAGGCTACAAAGAACTCATGGAAAACGAACCTTCTGGAAAAGCCTCAATAGAAGTAAGAGAATCTATTGTTTTGCCATTGCTTACTATACAGCAATATGCTTTAAAGAAAATTCAAGAACTAATAAAATCAGGAGTTAAAGACGAAGAACAATTAAAAATATATGAAAAAATTGTAACACGTTCTTTATTTGGAAATATTAATGCTAGTAGAAATTCTGCATAATTAGAATTAATATTCCTTAAACTATATTTAAAAAGGCTGCCTAAAAAATATTGCTCTATGTCATTATTGAGCAATATTTTTTAGGCAGCCTTTTTTATACTGATTTATGTGGGTAAGAAGTACTAATTCAAAGTATCTTTACCTTTTTCACCTGTTCTAATTCTATAGCCTTCTTCTATATTTGACACAAATATTTTACCATCACCTACGTTACCTGTTCCAGCAGAACTAATAATAGCCTTAACAGCTGCGTCAGCAAAATCATCATTAACTACAACAGAAAGGTATCTACGTTGAATATCACTAGTACTATATGAAACACCTCTATAAACATGTCCTTCTTTTTCGTTTCCTATTCCAGTAACATCCCAATAGGAAAAAAAATTCACACCTACTTTATGTAATGCTTCTTTTACCGAATTAAACTTCGCCTTTCTTATAATAGCTTCAATTTTTTTCATGATAATACTTTTAATTATTTCTATCAAATTTAAATAAATTTATAATGCATTTAGCGTTAACATTATTTTATAGCATAAAAAAAAGGATGCCTTTTAAAAGACATCCTTTTTAATCTAACATTAACTTATATTTTAATGTTCATTTAACCTAAAGTCTGGATACGCATCCATACCATGCTCATGAGCATCTAATCCTTCTAATTCTTCTTTTTCAGAAACTCTTATTCCCATGGTTTTCTTAAGCGTGAAAATAATAATAAATGCTGTTACAATACAAAATACTGCATAAGAACCAACACCTATTAATTGACTAAGAAATTGATCCATTCCTGCTAAATTTCCAAATATACCAACAGCTAACGTACCCCATATACCACAAATAAGGTGTACAGCAATGGCTCCTACAGGATCATCTAATTTCAATCTATCTACAAAACTTACAGCAAAAACAATTAAACAACCTGCTATAGCTCCTATTAAAATAGCATCAGTAGGACTCATTTGGTCTGCACCAGCAGTAATACCAACTAAACCTCCAAGTATTCCGTTTAAAAACATTGTTAAATCTAAATTTTTATAAAATGCTGTAGAAACTAGCATACAAACCACACCTCCTGCTGCTGCTGCTAAGCATGTTGTAACTAAAGTTAACGACGTTAATGTTGGGTCTGCAGAAAGAACAGAACCTCCATTAAAACCGAACCATCCTAACCAAAGAATTAATACTCCTGCTGTTGCTAATGGAATATTATGTCCTGGTATGGCTTGTGGTTTTCCATTTTTAAATTTCCCAATACGAGATCCTAACAACCAAACCGCTACTAAAGCTGCCCATCCACCTACTGAATGTACTAGTGTTGAACCAGCAAAATCATAAAAAGGGGTATCTAACATTTGTAAAAACCCGCCACCCCATTTCCAAGAACCTGCAATTGGATAAACAAAACCAACATATATAATAGCAAAAATCATAAATGGTACTATTTTCATACGTTCAGCTACAGCTCCAGAAACTATGGTTGCCGCTGTGGCAGCAAACATACCTTGAAACAAGAAATCTGTCCAATACGTATACCCTTCATTATATGTTAAATCTAACGCACCTTCAGCCGTTAGTGGTGAATCTAAGCCAAAACCTGCAAAACCGAAAATTCCTGAAGAACCTTCAGCAAAACCAGGATACATTAAATTAAATCCTACTAAACAGTATAATAATAGGCCTATAGTAATAATAAAAATATTTTTAAATAAAATGTTTATTGTATTTTTTTGTCTAGTTAATCCGATTTCTAAAAATGCGAAACCTAAATGCATAAAGAAAACCAGTGCCGTACAGATCATCATCCATACATTATTCGTTGTAAGTAATTCCATAATTCTATTTATTATCTTATTTGATGATTAATTATTTTAAAGTATCTCCTCCTTTTTCTCCTGTTCTTATTCTGTAACATTCTGTAACATCTGACACAAATATTTTACCATCTCCAACTTCACCAGTTCCAGCAGAATTAAGAATTGCTTGTATAGTTACTTCTTCAAAATCATCATTTACAACGATTGCTATATGTCTTCGTTGAATATCACTTGTACTATAAGACACGCCTCTATATACATGACCTTCTTGTTCATTTCCCAAACCAGTAACATCCCAGTAAGAGAAAAAATTCACCCCAACATCATGTAACGCTTCTTTAACTACGCGATACTTTGATTTTCTAATAATTGCTTCAATTTTTTTCATAATAATATTATGTTTATTTATTTAGTTCGTATAAAATTAGAAAAATTTAGTTTACTCATTAAATCTATAAACTATCTAATTTTAATAACGTTAAAAAGATGCCTTAAAAATAAGGCACCTTTTTAATATTTAATTTTAATATATAGAAATTAATCTTCCATTTCTCTTTGTCTCTTACCTGGGTAAGCTAACGTTCCATGTTCTGAGATATCAAGACCTGCAATTTCTTCAGATTCAGAAACTCTAAGTCCAACAGTCTTTTTCATAATTCCTAAGAAAATAAAAGATAAGCCAATTGCCCATGCAGCATAAGCCAATACTCCAATAGCTTGAGCTCCTAATTGAGCAGCTCCTCCACCATTAAAAAGACCAATACCAGTATCACCATCTATACCCCAAAGACCTATAACTAAAGTCCCCCAAGCACCAGCAACACCGTGTACAGAAATAGCACCAACTGCATCATCAATTTTTAATGTTTTTTCAATAAATCCCATTGAAACCACCACAAGAATACCTCCTATTAAACCAGCTAAAACTGCTCCACCTTCACTCATATTACCACAACCAGCAGTAATACTTACAAGACCTGCAAGCGCTCCGTTTAAAGTCATTCCTAAATTAGGTTTTCCGTTTTTAATCCAAGTAAATAATAAGGCACTTAATGCCCCAGCAGAAGCTGCTAAATTAGTTACAAGTACCACTTGAGAAGCAGCAATAGCATCATCGCCACCCCAAGCTAATTGAGAACCACCATTAAAACCGAACCATCCTAACCAAAGAATAAATACACCTAAAGTAGCATACATTTGGTTGTGTCCGTGCATTTCAACAGGTTTACCATCTAGATATTTACCAATTCTTGGTCCTACCATCCAAGCAGCAACTAAAGCAGCCCATCCACCAACAGAGTGAACTATAGAAGACCCAGCAAAGTCAATAAATTCAGCAGGCATAATCCCATCTGTATTATTTAACCATCCACCGTTCCATTCCCAACCACCAGCGATAGGGTAAATAACAGCCGTTAAAACTATACTAAAAATAGCATAAGTTGTATATTTTGTTCTTCCTGCAATAGCTCCAGACACAATGGTTGCAGCAGTAGCAGCAAATACAGTTTGGAAGAATAAATCGGCAGCTCCTTGAGAAAAGATAAAACCACCCCAGTGAAAGAAACCTCCACCTTGATCTGCACCATACATTAATGAATATCCAACAAACCAGAAAGCCAAAGAACCAACTGCAATGTCCAAGAAATTTTTCATGGCGATATTCACTGCATTTTTAGAATCTGTCATTCCAGATTCTACTAAGAAAAATCCTGCTTGCATGAAGAATACTAAGATACCTGAAATAAGCATCCATAGCATTCCCATGTCGCCTTCAATTGCGGCGGTATCTTGAATTATAAGGGGCATGTTTAACATTGACATAATATATAATTTTTAGGGTTAGTTAAAAGAGAATAAAGTAACAGTGTATATTACTTTATTCTCAGCTTTTAATTTTTATTTTTCTTAGAAAGAATAAATAGCAGCTAAAGTAAATGCAGCTAAACTTTTAGTTGCAGCTAAATCACTATCTAAATATATTTCTTCTGAATTGCTATCTAAACGTAATTCAGGTTTAATAATTAAGTTTTCTATAGTATAACTACCTGTTAAAGTAACAGCAAATACATCTAAAGCGTCTGTTCCTGCATTTGCATCACTCATCCAATCAAAATACTCTCCTCTTAATCCAATTGAAAAACTATCAGAAGTAGCTATTTGTGGATACAAAGCAGCTCCCATAAACCCTTCACCATCATTATCTGCATAAGCAGCATTGATTCCTAAAAAGAAAGAATCAGATAAATCAAAACCTCCTGTATAATCTATTTCAAAACCTAAAACTTCACCATCATCATAGTATAAGTTTAAAAATTGACCTGCATATCCCAATTGAGCACCTAAAGCATATCCACCAGTCATGTTATTATTAACATCTGTTGGATTCATAAAAGCTAGCATTAAGCTAAAATCATCAGATAGTGTAAAATCAGCTTTTAAACCAACATGTGAAAATGGTCCGCTAGAGAATAAATAAGAAGTACTATAGTTAAAGTTAGCAACTGGAGAAATAACTTCATAACCTAAAAACGTATTAAAACGTCCCATTGTTAATGTAGTTCCTTCTGATACATTCCAGTAAGCATATAACTGATTTAAGTTATAACCACCAACAGCTCCATCACCTCTTGGTCCAAAAACCACATCGGCAACAACACCTGTCTTTTCTCCTTCGTAGGTAGCAATAATGTTTGCCATACCTAAAGCAAAACCAGTTTCATCAGCAAAGGAAGTTCCAAAGGATTGTCCAGAAGCATCTGAAGCGGATAATAAAGTTTGATAATAAGTATCAACGCTACCACTTATAGACACTTTTTTTGCAGGAGCTTCTTCCTGTGCAAATAATACCGTTGCCATAAAAAGCATTGAAAGTGTAATTAATTTTTTCATAATGTTTAATTTTTAAGTTATTAATTTTGGTTAATTTTTCCTTAAGAATGATGTAAAACTAATTAAAAAGCTTTAACCCCCATAAAAAATAGGGGTATTTAGGTTACTTTTATCAATATTCCATTTTTTACCCTATTTTTTTATAGGTATTCTTCTTATTTTTTTAATTTTTTGATTTTTCAACAACCGAATACTTTGAGAATTTGTCAGTTTTTATCAATTTTTAATGATTTTATTTTTGTCTTTATGAAGTTTCTTTATTATTAATTCACATATATGTATTTATCCTTAATTATTATCAATTGAATATTTATTAAAAAATCTCATTATTATTGATATATAAGTATTTTTAGCTTTGCTTCTCTTAAAAAATCGGAATAATGAAATACCCCTTATTGTAATTCAAATTCTAGTGCCTATCTTAGCGTTTCGACTCACGTTTTTAAACCAATATTTGTTGATTATGCTGAAGAAACAAGGACTCTATTTGCCTGAATTTGAACACGAAAATTGTGGCGCAGGTTTTATTTGTAATCTCAAAGGAGAAAAAACAAATCAAATCATACATGATGCGTTAGAAATTCTAGTAAAACTAGAACACCGTGGAGGTGTTAGCTCCGATGGAAAAACTGGTGATGGCGCTGGCTTATTAATAGATATCCCTCACGATTATTTTAAAAGAGTATGTGATTTTGAAATCCCAACTCAAAGAGAATATGCCGTAGGTATGCTATTTTTACCTAAAGTAAAAAACCAATACCAATTTTGTAAAGACATTTTTGAAAAAGAAATTAAAGCACAAGGACTTTCTGTTTTAGGATGGCGAGAAGTTCCTGTAGATTCTTCACAATTAGGAGAAATCGCTTTAGCTTCAGAACCAAATATAGAACAAATCTTTATTGGAAAAACAGAAGCTATTGATGAAGCCGTTTTTAAAGCAAAATTATATGCTGCTCGTAAAATTACTGAACATGCTATAAGAAAGTCTAAAATGTCGCAAAGCGATTACTTCTATTTGCCTAGTTTATCGAATACAACCTTAATTTATAAAGGTATTATAATGCCTGAAGATATTGGGCCATATTTTACAGATTTACAACAAGAAGATTTAGTTACGCGTTTAGCTTTAGTACATCAACGTTTTTCTACAAACACGATGCCTGCATGGGAATTGGCACAACCATTCCGTTTTATGTGTCAAAATGGAGAAATTAATACGTTACGAGGTAACGTAAGCAGAATGCGTGTCCGTGAAGAGATTATGAAGAGTGACGTTTTCGGACCGCAAATTGAAAAATTATTCCCAATTATATTACCCGGGAAATCAGATTCTGCTTCTATGGATATGGTTGTTGAATTATTAACGCATACCGGACGTTCTTTACCAGAAGTTATGATGATGATGATTCCTGAAGCATGGGAAAAACACAAAACCATGTCTGAGGAAAGAAAAGCATTTTATGATTACAATGCTTGTATTATGGAACCTTGGGACGGACCTGCTTCTGTACCTTTTACCGATGGCGATTATGTAGGGGCTTTATTAGACCGTAATGGTTTAAGACCTTCAAGATATACGGTTACCAAAAGCGGTAAATTAATAATGTCTTCAGAAATTGGTGTTGTAGAAATTGCACCAGAAGATATTAAAAGTCATGGACGTTTAGAACCAGGAAAAATGTTCTTGGTAGATATGAACGAAGGACGTATTATTAATGATGAAGAAATTAAAAGTAGAATTGTTTCTGAAAGACCTTATAAAGAATGGCTAGAAAAAACAAGACTCCATTTAAAAGATGTACCGTATACAAATACAACATGCCCAATTGAAACTATCGATATAAAAACAAGACAACGCTTGTTTAATTATACATTCGAAGATATTCAAGAAGTTATTACTCCAATGGCCGTTGTTGGAAAAGAAGCGCTAGGCTCTATGGGTATTGATACGCCTTTAGCTGTTCTATCAGATAGACCTCAACTCATTTCAAATTACTTTAAACAATTATTCGCGCAAGTTACCAATCCACCTTTAGATGGTATTCGTGAAGAAATTGTAACAGATATTAGCTTGTCTTTAGGAAAAGACAGAAATATTTTCAGCATTACAGATAGACAATGTAGAAAATTAAAAATTCAAAATCCGGTAATTTCTAATGCCGATTTAGAAAAAATAAGAAATATATCAATAGAAAGCTTTAAAGCTGAAACTATTGAAATGTTATATCCAAAGGAAAAAGGACTTAACGGGCTTGAAGATGCTTTAGAAGATATTATTGTTCAAATAGAAAAAGCCTTATTAAGAAAAACAAATATTATTATCTTATCAGATAGAGGTGTTAATAAGGAATTTGCTCCTATTCCATCTTTATTAGCGTGTTCATATGTAAATCACCAATTAAACCGTTTACGTAAGCGTTCTTACTTCGATATTATTATTGAATCTGCCGAACCTCGTGAGCCGCATCATTTTGCTACTTTATTTGGTTACGGAGCTAGTGCTGTTAACCCATACATGGTTAATGAGATTATTAGAATGCAAGTAAAAGAAGGGTTTATTGAAGGCATCGACGAGCAAAAAGCGGTTGATAATTTCAACAAAGCCATTGGTAAAGGTATTTTAAAAGTCATGAACAAAATAGGAATCTCTACACTTCACTCATACAGAGGTTCTCAAATATTCGAAATTGTTGGTTTCAACTCGCAATTCGTAGAAAAATATTTTCCATATACCGCTTCAAGAATTGAAGGTATTGGTTTATATGAAATTGAAAAAGAAATAACAGAACGTTATAAATATGCATATCCAGATACTGATATTGATAAACGACTAGGTTTAAATATTGGTGGCGATTACAGATGGAGACGTAATGGTGAACGCCATATGTTCAACCCAACAACCGTTGCTAAATTACAGCAAGCTGTTAGATTGAGCGATCAAGACAGTTATGATGTATATGCAAAAGCCGTAAATGAGCAGGCGGAAAACTTAATGACTATTCGTGGTTTATTTGAGTTTGATAATTTAGACCCTATTCCGTTAGATGAAGTTGAACCATGGACCGATATCGTAAAGCGTTTCAAAACAGGAGCCATGTCTTACGGATCTATATCGAGAGAAGCTCACGAAAATTTAGCTATTGCCATGAACCGAATTGGAGGAAAATCTAATTCTGGTGAAGGTGGAGAAGACAGAAAGCGTTTTATTCCAGATGCAAACGGCGATAGTAGAAACTCTGCTATTAAACAAGTAGCGTCTGGTCGTTTTGGAGTAACATCGCATTATTTATCTAATGCACGAGAAATTCAAATAAAAATGGCTCAAGGAGCTAAACCTGGTGAAGGTGGGCAATTACCTGGTGAAAAAGTATTGCCTTGGATTGCTGCAGCACGTAACTCAACACCTTTTGTAGGTTTGATTTCACCACCACCTCATCATGATATTTATTCTATTGAAGATTTGGCACAGTTAATTTACGACTTAAAAAACGCCAATCGTGAAGCACGAATAAATGTAAAACTTGTATCTGAAGTTGGTGTTGGAACAATTGCTGCTGGGGTTTCAAAAGCAAAAGCTGATGTGGTTCTTATAGCAGGTTACGATGGTGGTACAGGAGCCTCTCCTTTAACATCTTTAAAACACGCAGGCCTTCCTTGGGAGCTTGGTTTAGCAGAAGCACAACAAACATTGGTATTAAATAATTTACGTTCTCGTATTGTTGTAGAATGTGATGGCCAATTAAAAACTGGGCGTGATGTTGCGATTGCTTGTTTATTAGGTGCAGAAGAGTTCGGATTTGCAACCGCACCTCTTGTTGCTTCAGGTTGTATTATGATGCGCAAATGTCATTTAAACACCTGTCCTGTAGGTATAGCTACTCAAGATAAAGAATTACGTAAAAACTTTAAAGGCACGCCAGAACACGTTATTAATTTCTTCTACTATATAGCTGAAGAATTAAGAGCTATTATGGCACAATTAGGGTTTAGAACCATGGATGAAATGATTGGTCAAACTCATAAAATAAACGCTAATAAAGCCATTACACATTATAAAGCAAAAGGATTAGATTTATCATCTATTTTACATAGACCAGATTCTTACCGTGAAATGTCCGTTAAGAATTCTGAAAAACAAGATCATAATTTAGAAAATGTTTTAGACTTTACTATCTTAAAATATTCTAGAACTGCCATTACCAATAAAGTACCAACAACTTTAGAATTTCCTATAAATAATATAAACCGCTCAGTAGGTGCTATTATTAGTAATGAAATATCTAAAGCTCATGGACATCTTGGTTTGCCAGAAAACACATTGAATATAAACTTTACAGGTTCTGCTGGACAAAGTTTTGGAGCATTTGGTGCGCACGGACTCACATTTAACTTGGAAGGAAATACGAATGATTATTTAGGTAAAGGATTATCTGGAGCTAAAATAATTGTTAAGAAGCCTATTAAAGCTGATTTTATTGCCGAAGATAACATTATTGTTGGTAATGTATGTTTATTTGGAGCTGTAGAAGGAGAAGCCTATATTAATGGTATTGCTGGCGAACGTTTTGCAGTTCGAAACTCAGGAGCAACTACCGTTGTTGAAGGTGTTGGAGATCACTGTTGTGAATATATGACAGGTGGCAAAGTAATTGTTTTAGGAACTACAGGTAGAAATTTTGCTGCAGGTATGAGTGGAGGTATTGCTTATGTATACGACCCAGAAAACAAATTTGTAAACGGTTTATGCAATACAGAAACCATAGATTTTGAAGATATTTTACCAGAAGATGCTGCCGATTTAAAAACGTGGATTGAAAAACATGTTTTATATACCGATAGCAATCTTGCTAAAAAATTATTAGCCGACTGGGATAATAGCTTAAAGAACTTTGTTAGAGTAATGCCAACTGAATACAAGAAAGCATTAGAGCGTTTAGCAAAAGGAGAAGTAATGGTTGAAGAATTAGAAATAGCATAATACGATGGGAAAAGTAACAGGTTTTAAAGAATTCGAAAGAAAAGATGAAACATACACGCCTGTAAAAGATCGTGTAGAAAATTATAATGAATTTACAGTACCTTTAAGTGATAAAGACATGACCGAACAAGGCTCTCGCTGCATGGATTGTGGTATTCCTTTTTGTCATAGTGGTTGCCCACTTGGTAATTTAATTCCAGATTTCAATCACATGGTACACCAAGGCGAATGGCAAAAAGCCTCTTGGTTATTACATTCTACAAATAACTTTCCAGAATTTACGGGACGTTTATGTCCAGCTCCTTGTGAGCAAGCATGTGTATTAGGCATTATTGAAGATCCTATTTCTATTGAAAATATTGAAAAAAATATTGTTGAACGTGCTTTTAAAGAAGGCTGGATAAAACCACAACCTCCAAAAACAAGAACAGGAAAAACTGTTGCTGTTGTAGGTTCTGGACCTGCTGGCTTAGCAACAGCTCAACAATTAAATAGAGCTGGACATCTTGTTACTGTTTTTGAAAGAGATGATGCTGTTGGTGGTTTATTACGCTACGGTATTCCTAATTTTAAAATGGAAAAAGGCATTATAGACCGTCGTGTAGCTATTTTAGAAGCTGAAGGCATTACGTTTAAAACCAATATAAATGTTGGTGTAAACTACGATGTAAAACAATTAAAAGCTTTTGATGCGGTTGTTCTTTGTGGTGGTGCAACAGAAAGAAGAAGTTTACCAACTCCAGGCATAGATGCTGATGGTGTTGTACAAGCTATGGATTTCTTAACGCAACAAACCAAAGTTGTTTTTGGTCAAGAAATAGAAGACCAAATTTTAGCAACTGATAAAGATGTTATTGTAATTGGTGGTGGTGATACTGGTTCAGATTGTATTGGAACCTCAAACCGTCATGGAGCAAAATCGGTTACTAATTTTGAAATTATGCCGAAACCTCCAGGACACCGTTCGCCAACTACACCTTGGCCTTATTGGCCATTACAATTAAAAACATCGTCTTCTCATAAAGAAGGTGTTGAACGTAATTGGTTAATAAACACTAAAGAATTTATAAAAGACGAAAACGGAAAACTTACTGCTTTAAAAACAGTTAATGTTGAATGGGAAATGATTCCTGGTGAGCGTCCTAAATTAATAGAAATTGAAGGTACCGAAAAAACTTGGCCATGTGATTTAGCATTACTGGCTCTTGGATTTACAGGACCAGAAAGTACTATTGCCGATCAATTAGGGTTAAACAGAGATGCGCGTTCTAATTATAAAGCAGACTATGGGAAATACCAAACTAATATCCCTAAAATATTTACTGCTGGTGATATGCGTCGTGGTCAGTCATTAATTGTATGGGCCATTTCAGAAGGTAGAGAGGCTGCACGTCAAGTAGATATTTACTTAATGGGTAAATCAGATCTACCATCAAAAGATGTTACTGGTGATTTGGTTGGTATTCATTAACACAGCTGATTTCTAAAAAATATATCTAATATTTTAAAATCTGTAAAGGCAACTTTACAGATTTTTTTTTACACCAGTGACACTAAAACTTGCACTTTATCCTTATTAATAGTTTTATAACAAAAAAAAAAAACTAATAACCAGTTTTTCTTTATGTTTAAGTAGCTATTAACATAACCAACCAATAATCATGACTTTATCATTGAAAAATGTGCTATCTCTAGCACCATTTTCCTTATTGCCTTTTACCAATTATTCTCAGGAAAGTAATATACATTGTATATGTTTATACCGAATAAGAGCTATGGAGTACATTCAGAAACTATTCAATCAACGTTTAAAAGAAAGTCTATTTCCTGATGATTTAAATATAACATATTAGTATAATTTGTTGATTTACGATTAACATTATTGAAAAAATCCTTCTTTAAAAACAGAATAATATTCACATTATTATTAGGCTTTACTCTTACTTCCTTTTTACAAAATATTAATAAAGAAGCAAAGTACACAAAATCAAATTGTTGCTAGAGCTACCGTCAGAAATATTTATAGGAACTATGTTAGGCTACAGAAATCTTATGATGTTTTTAAAACAAAAACACCGCTTTTAACAGGAGCATATAACATTACTGCTAAAATTGGATTGAAAGAAGGTATTAAAGGTCGAGATAAATTTGAGGTTTTAAAACAAATTTTAAATCCAAATACTGGCAAAACAGAATATAAGGTAAAGGATGATAAAAATAAAATATGGCATAATAGATATTATGAAGAAGGTTCTAAATCAAATAGGGAATAATGAAACTTCTTTTTCGGGTGGTAAAAACTATTATACAGGAATGTTAATTAGACAAGTGAAATAAATTATTAAAAACAAACATAAAATATAAACAAACTAACTCATAATGAAACAATTTCTAATTACAATACTAATTTTGTTCAGTTCGTTTTGTTTTTCTCAAGAAGAAAGCAAAGAATCTGAAAATGCAACAGTATACATAGCTCGAGAATCTCGTAAAGTTGGCGGTGTTCTTATGGCTTTGCACCCATATACTTTAGCAGCCAAAGCATCCTCTAGTAATCCTAATACTTTCACTAATTATTTTATAGCAGATAATTCTAAAATTATCGGAAAGATATCTAGAGGAGATTATTTAAAATATAGTTGTACCCCAGGTGAACATATTTTCAGTGCTTTTATCCCTCCAGTAAATAGTGAAAAGGCAAAAAAGGCAAAAAAATCTATTGGATCTAAAAAACTTTATTTAAAGGCAGGGAATACATATTATTTAAAAACGAATGTTGATAAAGGTCTTCATTTGATCGATGTATCATTTGATTCTAAAGAATTAATTGAATTTAAAGAAAAAATCGAAAATAAAGATCCGGTAAAAGTTGATTATGCTGACCTAGAGAAACCTCAAACGGAATATAAGCAAATTTTAACAGCAAAAGTCAAAAGCCTTAGCCCTGAGAGTTTTGATAAAGCTAATTCTAAATCAGATATAAACTCTTATTCGACTCAAAGTGAACCAAATATAGCTATTAGTATAGATTATTCAAACATGTCATTAGAAGAATTAAATATAGCCAAAGCTAAAGCAGTTTCTGAAGAGAATTATACATTGGCTAGTCTTCTAAAAGATTATATTTCTAGAAAGGAGCTTACTATATCTGATTTAGAGGCTGAAAAACAAAAAGCAATTGAGGCAGAAGATTACGAGAAAGCAGAAATTTTAAAACATGAAATAGATGGAAGAAATAAAGCTGAAGCTGATAAAAATAATCCATCACTAGTTAGTATTTCTAGGTTAAATAATAAACGAGAAAAAGCGCTAAAAGATTTAATAGCAAACAAGCCTAAAACTCATTCTGTAAAAAATACAAAAAACACCATTAGTAGTAATACATTTTCTAAAACAAAAAGAGGGGTAAAAAAAGACACGTCAAATAGAACTAACGCAGCTACATACAGACGTAGTTCTTTATATACGCTTATGATAAACAACCCTAGTCATCAACACGTCAATACTATTATGAATACATTTGGTAATATTGATGTCCCTGAAAAATTTAATGATCATAATGTTGGTCCATATATTATAAGTACTTCAGATGAAGCTAAAGACAAAACCTATATTATTAATGATTTTCTGTCTGCAAATAATATCGCAAAGGAATTAGTTGCAAGATGGTTTAATAGAAGTGAAAAAGGAGGTTTTAATATGGATTTAATCTCTGAAAGAGGCTCTTACAATGCTACTGATTTAGATGTTAAAATAGCATTGAATAATGAAAGAGGATTTGCTATATTAACAGACGCAGGAGAAGAGTTAATTAAAAACACTTTTGTTGTTGTTAATGACTACAAATACACAGATAAAGAAGAGGTTGCAGAAAAAGCAGGTAAAGCATTAGGGTTTTTATCAACCGCAGCATCATTTGTTCCTGGAGGAAGTAATGTTTCCAACATTGCATCGGTTGCTCAAATAGGAACCTCAATTGCGGGTAAAGGTTATGTTATAAAATCTACCACGTATCTATATAAATTAGTTTGGAACGAAGAAGTTGCAGCTACTTTTTATAATGACTACTGGACTACAGATAATGAATTTGAACCTAACAAAAAAGAAGCTTTTAATAAATCAGATGTTTTTCGATTAGAGTTAGTAGGAACAGAAAGTGCATGGGCTGATTTACAAAGTTCTGTTTTCACTAAAAAATCTGATACAGATTTAATTTCTGTAGCTACTGTGAAATCTACCCATAAAGCAATTGCAAAACTACAGCGTAAATATGAAATTTTTAGAACCAAGTCTCCTTTATTAAATGGTGATCCTTTATCAGCAAAAATAGGACTAAAAGAGGGTCTAGAAAAAGGCGATAAATATGAAGTCTTGGAACAAATAATTAATAAAGAAGGCCTAACAGAATACAAACGGGTAGGAGTTATAAAAGTTGACAAATCTCATATTTGGGATAATAGATTTATGGCTGATGACGAGATGTCTAATTCCGAATTTGAATATACCACCTTTACTGGGTCAAAAAATAAATATTTCTCAGGAATGCTAATCAGACAAATAAATTAATTCTCTTAAATTCTATTACTATGAAACTAAAACACCCAATTGCAATATTATTTATAGTTCTACTAGGAGTGACAGCTAATGCACAATGAAAAAAAAACAAAGCCAACGAAGACACGAAAATTTGGCGTTATGATTTGGAATGTGAAGGCATTGCTAAGCAAGGTTCTAAATTGGTAAAAGTATGGTCTTACTCAAAAAACCCCAAACATGCTATTCCTAGAGGTATGAAGAATGCTGTTCATGGTATTATTTTTAAAGGTTACGCTGGTGGTGGACAAGGGTGTACGTCATTAAAACCCTTAGTGAAATTGGCAGATACAGAAGAAGAGTTTAAAGAGTTCTTCGAAGCATTTTTTGCTGACGGTGGCGAATATCTAAAATATGCTTCTGCTGCAACTGATGGCAGTATAGCACCAGGAGATCGCTTAAAAGTTAGTAAACGAGAATACAAAATAGGTATTATTGTAAACGTTCAATTTGACCAACTTAGAAAACGTCTAGAAAAAGAAAATATTGTAAGAAGTCTAACTTCTGGATTTTAACTTAAACAACTGAATCATGAAAAAAACAATCCGACTAATATTTTCAACTATCTTTTTTTTAATAAGTGTTATAGTAATTGGCCAAGCTAAAAAACCCACACTTATGGTGGTGCCTAGTGATGTTTGGTGCAATACAAATGGCTATATGATGACTTTTGATGACCAAGGTTCTCCAGTAAAAGTACCCGATTACAAAAGGGCTTTTCAAGAAAATGCCGAAGTAATCCAAGTTATAAGTCATATAAATGGTATGATGGCAGAAAGAGGCTTCCCCCTTAAAAACATGGAGTCTGTTATTAAAACTTTAAATTCTAATATGGCTGAAGATAACCTACGTAGTTCGAAAGACTCTGGTAGTGGTATTAGTGAAAGCCCTATTGATGCTTTTAAAAAAGTTGCTAAAGCAGATATTATTATACAACTAACTTGGACCGTTAATAAAACTGGACCTAAAAAATCTGTTACATTTAATCTTCAAGGATTAGATTCATATACAGATAAACAGGTTGCAACAGCTGTTGGTACAGGTGCTCCTTCATTTTCTGCTGAAATATCCGTTTTACTTTCAGAAGCTGTTTTAGCACATATGGACAACTTTACTGAATCTTTACAAACACATTTTGATGATATGTTTGAAAACGGAAGAGAAATTATTGTTCGCATTCAAAAATGGGATGATTGGGATGGTGATTTAGAATTAGAATTTGGCGGAGAAGAATTAGGCTATATAATTGAAGATTGGTTAGCAGATAACACCGTTAAAGGCAGATTTAGTACTACAGATATGACTGAGAGTATGGCTTTATTTGAGCAAGTGAGGATTCCATTATACAATGATAAGAATAGAGCTATTGATGCAAGACGTTACACAAATGAATTAAGTAAATTCTTGAAAAACGCGCCTTATAACATCCCAAACAAATTGGTGATGAAAGGTCTAGGTAGAGCCACAATCATTTTAGGTGGAAAATAATATAAATGATTTTAAGATGAAAAAAATAATATATACTCTAATGTTTTTTACGACAACCTTTATAGGTGCTCAAGGAAACGACAATGGTATTACTCTTGGTGCATACATCCCAGAACAATCAGAAGGTATACCAAGTCATGCAAAAAATATGCTGATAAATAAATTAGGCCGAATTATAACTGAAAATGGTATTAGTGATAATGTTTATAATTCAAGATTTATAATTACACCTAATATAACCGTACTTGGCAAAAATATAACTGGTACAACACCAAGTATGATTGTACTGAATTTAGATCTAACACTTTATATAGGCGATGGTGTATCTGGAAATTTATTTACTAGTCAATCGTTTTCGTTAAAAAGTGTGGGATCAAATGAAAACAAAGCATTTATAGCTGCATTAAAACAACTCAAACCAAAAAATACAGAAATGCAACGGTTCATTTCTAAAGGAAAACAAAAAATTATTGATTACTACAATTCAAATTGTGGGCTTATGTTAAAAAAGGCTCAAAATTTTGAAGCTCAAAATAATTTTGAAGATGCTTTATTTACACTAACAAGTGTTCCTGAAGCTAGCGATTGTTTTGATAAAATAAAATCTAAAATTAAGCCCCTTTACACCAAAACGATTAACAGAAATTGTCAAATAAAATTAAATGAAGCTTTAGCTATCTGGGCAGCTAATCAAGATATAAATGCAGCAAACGAAGCGGTACTTTTATTATCTTCAATAGAACCTACAGCCTCATGTTTTTCTCAAGTAAAAGCTTTATATAATAAAATAGCTATACGCGTTAAAGATTTAAGTGACAGAAACTGGAATTATACTTTAAAAGTATTAGAGGTAGAAGCAGACACCATACAAGCAGCTAGAGATGTAGCTATGGCTTATGGTAAAAACCAACCTGAAAGTGTTACCTATAATGTTAGAGGTTGGTATTAGATTATATTTTTTTATGATCTTAAGTTTCTTTTTTACTTAGCATTTCGCATAAACTCCTCAGCCTTCTCTACCATATTTTTGCTTCCACAAATAAATGGTACCCGCTCATGAAGTTCTGTTGGTTCAACATCTAAAGTTCTTGTAAATCCATCACTAGACTTTCCGTTAGCTTGTTCTGCTAAAAAAGCCATAGGGTTACATTCGTAAAGTAAACGTAATTTTCCTTTCGGATTTTTTGAACTTTGTGGATATAAATAAATACCTCCTTTAATCATATTTCTATGAAAATCTGACACTAAAGAACCAATATATCTTGATGTATAAGGTCTGTCTCCTTCTTCTTGTTGACAGTATTTAATATAATTTTTAATTCCCTGTGGAAAATGAATATAATTGCCTTCATTAACTGAATAAATGTTACCATCTTCAGGAAATTCCATATTTGGATGCGATAAATAAAACGACCCAATAGCCGGGTTAAGCGTAAAACCATTTACACCATCACCGGTTGTATAAACTAACATCGTAGAAGTACCATAAACCACATAACCCGCTGCGACTTGCTTAATTCCTTTTTGTAAAAAATCCTCAAGTTGAACTGGTGTTCCTACCGGAGTAATTCTTCTATAAATAGAAAAAATAGTCCCTACAGATACATTCACATCTATATTAGATGAGCCATCCAAAGGGTCAATTAAAACAACATATTTATTTTGATGATTTTCATCTTGACTATTAATAGTTATAAAATCGTCTTCTTCTTCACTTGCAATACCACAAACAATATTTCTTTTTGTTAGCGTTTGTATAAACTTATCATTTGCATAAACATCTAATTTTTGTTGATCTTCTCCCTGTATATTTGTATCACCAGCAGCACCAATAATATCGACCAAACCAGCTTTATTAACTTCATGGTTTACTACCTTAGCCGCTAACCTAATAGAATTAAGAAGGCTGGATAATTCTCCAGAAGAATATTTAAAAGATGATTGATTTTCAATAATAAATTCTCCTAGTGTTTGTTTTTTATGAGACATAAAAATGTTGTTTTGGTTTGTACAAATATCTATAAAATTTAACGAACTACATCGTTTTCGCTAGAGATTAATCTTCACAAATCACAAGTTTAAAGTATCTTTGAAAAACATTATTATTCATTATGGATTTTACAATAAGAAAAGCAAATAAAAAGGATATGTTACATGTTCATCAGCTAATTAAAGAACTAGCTGAGTTTGAAAATGAACCTTATGCAGTTGAAGTAACGATAGAAGATTTAGAAAAAGATGGTTTTGGTGAACACCCCGAGTTCTTTTGTTTTGTTGCCGAAATAAACTCAAAAATAGAAGGTATTGCTTTAGGTTACAATAGATATTCTACATGGAAAGGAAAAGCAATACATTTAGAAGATTTAATAGTTAGAGAAAAAATGAGAGGTACTGGATTAGGTTCTGCACTTTTAGATGAGGTTATAAAATATGGTCATGATTTAGATGTAAAGCGTATTGTCTGGGATGTATTAGACTGGAATGAACCCGCCATAACATTTTACAAAAAAAAAGGCGCCAACATTATGGATGATTGGCGTGTTGTACATTTAGACGAAAAAGGTATTAAGGATTATATATCAAAATTATAATATGCAAGTATTTAAATTTGGTGGTGCATCTGTTAAAGATGCCAATGGAGTTAAAAATTTAGCGTCTGTTTTACAAAAGGTAGGTTTTAAAAATACTCTTATTGTGGTTTCTGCTATGGGTAAAACCACGAATGCTATGGAGCTTGTTATTAAAAATTATTTTGAAAACAAAGCTGAATTACAAAGCGCAATTCAAGACGTCAAAAAGTATCATAACGATATTATTTTAGATTTATTCGAAAACAAGAACCATCCAGTTTTTAAAAAAACAGCCACGTTTTTCGATGAATTAAATAGTCTTTTAAGCGTAAACAAATCGCCTGATTATAATTTTTTATACGACCAAATTATAGGCTTTGGCGAGTTAATTTCTACCACTATTATTAGTGACTATTTAAATTTTATTGGATTAAAAAATAATTGGATAGATGCTAGAGACTATATTAAAACCGATAACTATTATAGACGCGCTAATATAAATTGGGACGCTACACAAGAATTAATATCGTCAAACTTCAACAAATCTATATTAAATATAACACAAGGGTTTTTAGGTAGTGATTCTAATAATTTTACCACAACATTAGGTAGAGAAGGTAGCGATTATACAGCTGCTATTTTTGCATATTGCTTAAATGCTGAAAGTGTTACCATTTGGAAAGATGTACCAGGCATATTAAATGCAGATCCTCGTTATTTTAAAAACGCTCAATTATTAAACAAAATAAGTTACCGAGAGGCCATAGAATTAGCCTTTTATGGCGCTACTGTAATTCACCCAAAAACATTACAACCACTGCAAGGTAAAGAAATCCCTTTATTTGTTAAATCATTTTTAAACCCAGAAGCTTCAGGTACAAAAATTGGTAAAGATGTCACTCTAGAACCTATGACCCCTTGTTTCATTGTAAAGAAAAACCAAGTGCTTATTTCACTATCTTCTTTAGATTTTTCATACATTGTTGAAGAAAATATTAGTGAAATCTTCACCCTTTTACATTTGTATAAAATGAAGGTAGATGTTATTCAAAATTCGGCTATAAGTTTTTCCGTATGTATTGATAATATTTACAATAATCTTGAAAAATTATTACATCATTTAAAAGCAAAATTTAAAGTAGCATGCCATGAAAATGTATCAATTTACACTATTAGACATTATAACGAGAAGGCCATTACTCAAATTGAAACTGATAAAACTGTGTTATTAAAACAATTAACTCAAGAAACCGTTCAAGTAGTAACTAAACAAACAATTTAGTACATTTACATTCATGAGTAAACCACAAGATACAGGGTTAGTAACTGCTAAAGAAGTAGCAAAAGCAATAAACTTAGATAAGTATGGATTTGTCGGAACGTTTGTTGGCTGGTTACTTATGAAAATGCTAAAAATATCTACCCTAAATAAATTTTACAATAGAAATAAGCACCTAAAAGACATTGAGTTTTTAGATAGTATTTTAGGTGAATTCCAGATTAAATTTGAAATCCCTGTAGAAGATTTAAAGCGCTTACCTAAAGAAGGGGCTTATATAACCGTATCTAACCATCCATTAGGTGGCATTGACGGTATTCTGCTTTTAAAACTCATGTTAGAGCAACGAAAAGATTTTAAAATTATCGCCAACTTTTTATTGCACCGTATTGAACCTTTAAAACCTTACATCATGCCTGTAAATCCTTTTGAGGATAGGAAAGATGTAAAATCTAGTCTTGTAGGTTTTAAAAATTCTATTTTACATTTAAGAGAAGGACACCCTTTGGGAATATTTCCTGCTGGGGAAGTATCTACCTATCGTGATGGCAAACTAGTGGTTGACAAACCTTGGGAAGAAGCTGCCATGAAGCTTATTAAAAAAGCTGAAGTTCCTGTAGTTCCTATTTATTTTCATGCTAAAAACAGTAAGTTATTTTACAAGCTTTCAAAAATTAGCGACATCTTTAGAACAGCCAAATTACCATCTGAAGTTTTAACACAAAAACGTCGTGTTATAAAAGTTAGAATAGGAAAGTCTATATCGGTTGCCGATCAAAAAGAACATAATACTATTGAAGAATTTTCAGAATTTTTAAGACGAAAGACGTATATGCTATCTAATGCTTTTGAAGAAAAATCAAAAATATTAGATAATATTTCATCTACATTAAAAATACCTAAACCTCCTAAAAATATTGTAACACCTGTTGACTCAGCTTTAATGACAAAAGAGGTTGAAGCACTTTATAAAGGTGATTTTAGGCTTTTAAGAAGTAAAAATTATGAAGTGTTTTTAGCTCCAGCAGAAAAAATCCCTAACATCCTTAGAGAGATTGGCCGTTTACGTGAAATCACCTTTAGAGAAGTTGGAGAAGGTACTAATGAGGCCATTGATTTAGATGTTTTTGATACCTATTACCATCACATGTTTTTATGGGATAATGAAAAAAAGGTATTAGCAGGTGCTTATAGAATGGGCTTAGGCTCTAAAATTTTTGAACGTTTCGGTATTGATGGATTTTATTTACAAGATTTATTTAGGTTTGAGCCCGAGCTTTATAAAATGATGAGCCAGTCTATAGAAATGGGGCGTGCTTTCATTATTAAAGAATACCAACAAAAACCCATGCCTTTATTTTTACTTTGGAAAGGCATTGTACACACTACACTACGTTTTCCTGAACATAAATTTTTAATAGGAGGTGTCAGCATTAGTAATCAGTTTTCAAATTTCTCTAAATCCTTGATGATTGAGTTTATGAAATCGCATTACTACGACCCATATATTGCGCAATACGTACACCCTAAAAAAGAGTTTAAAGTAAAACTGAAAGATGCCGATAAAGATTTTGTTTTTGATGAAACCGAAGCAGATCTAAACAAGTTCGACAAATTTATTGACGAAATTGAACCAGGTGCTTTGCGCTTGCCTGTACTGCTTAAAAAGTATATTAAACAAAATGCCCGCCTAGTAGCATTTAACGTTGATCCTTTGTTTAATAACTCGGTAGACGGACTTATGTATATTAAAATTGCTGATTTACCTGAAAGCACTGTAAAACCAGTTATGGAAGAATTTCAAGCAGAATTAGAACGCAAGTTTATGGGAACTAACGGAGATTAAGCTAGTTGATGCTCCGTTACAAACGCCTTAAAATATGCCTTAATTTCTTCTCTAGCTTTAAAAAAAGCAGCATGTTTTTCTTCATCAGTTCCTACTAATTTTGAAGGGTCATAAAAGTTATGATGTAATCGTAACGCGTTTTTACTTGGTATGTAAGGACAGTTTTCATTAGCATGATCACAAACAGTGATAATATAATGGAAATCTACATCCTTATATTCATCTACATTGGTGATCTATATTTAAACCGTCTTCTTTCATTATAGCTAAAGCTCCAGGATTCAAACCATGGGTTTCAATACCTGCACTATAAACGTTTACTATTCTATTATCTAAAAAATGGTTTAAATACCCATGTGCCATATGGCTTCTACAGGAGTTACCTGTACATAATATACTAAAATATTTTTCATCAAAAAATATTTTTATTATTCCCACGTAGGTGGAAATTTTGTTAATTGAAACTAATTTTATAATGGATTCCGTATCAAGTACGGAAATGACAAAGTGTATTAATTTTTTATTTTGCTTCGTCTTTCTAAAAGTTGATTATCATGCCATCTCCCATGTAATTGTCCTATTTTTTCTCGAACGCCTACAATTCTAAATCCGCATTTTTGATGCAGATTAATACTAGCCCTATTTTCACTAAAAATACTAGCTTGCAAAGTCCAAAATTCAAATTCTTCACTTTTGTCAATGAGGTTTTCTAACAATAATTCTCCTATATGGTTTCCTCTAAAATCCTGAGCAATATAAACACTAACCTCTGCAACACCTTTATATACATTTCGTTTTGAGACAGGTGATAAAACAGCAAAACCAGCTATTTGATTATTAAAAACGGCAACTATTCTACAATCAGAAATACACTTATCATCCCATTGTTTCCAATTAGGACACTCTGTTTCAAAAGTAGCTATACCTGTAGCAATACCTTCTTCATATATTCTTGAAACAGAATGCCAATCTTCTTTTAATAATGGTCTAACAACAATTTCCATCTGGTGAACAACAAGGCTCATTACTTGTAACTGTTGCTTCAACCTCCTGAACACCACATATTTCTTTGGCTTTACAATCTGTTTTTTCTATGGCTAATTTAACTATTAAATTATTTCCTCGTATGTCAAAATCGTTAACAAAAAGTTGCGCTGTATGAAAGGTTGCATTGCTATATTCAAATTTTACCTCAGCATCTAAAACATACGATTTCATTTTACCAACTTTTTTAAGAATGGCTAATGCTTTGTAAACAGTCATATATTCCCTTTTACCCAATTCACTCGGACTTTCCCAAAGCTGAATAATGGTTTCTTTCCATGCATCTCTTTGCAAACCACAATCTACAGAATCAACCGTTAAGTGTTTCACTTCAGTAATATGGTAATTTGCCCCAACTAATAACTTTGGAGCATATTCAAACAATAAAGATTTGTCTTGATTGTCTTCTAGTACTTTAAATAATTCTTGTGTTTTCATGATTTTTTTTGAAATTAATAATCTACAATAGATTTCTGCTTTCGCAGGAATGACAAAGTGCTTAACAACAATTTGACTTTGTTTTATTAAAAAAGGAGTTTAATTGATTTTGTAATTGTGTCCATCGTTCTACATTAATACAATAGCACATACTTTTCCCTTCTACCTCACCTTTAAGCAAACCAATGCTTTTTAGTTCTTTTAAATGCTGAGATATAGTGGCTTGCGCTAGACCAATTTCTCCAACTAAATCGTTACAAATACAAGCATCCTGTTTACTTATATATTGTAATATAGCCACACGAGCAGGGTGACCAAGCACTTTAAAAAACTGTGCCAAATCATTTTGTTGCTCGGTAAATATTTGCGTTTTAGTAATACCCATTTCATCATTTACATATTGCAATATTACGATGTGAATATTGAATAAAAAAGTCAAAACATATTTTTTTTGACTTTTTTAAGATATCGATTTAATTAAAACCAAGGTTTTTTACCTACTTGATAAGTATTATAAAACTCTTCATCAGATTTAGTTAAGTAAATAATTCCTTCTATAAAACCTATTATAGAAGCAATACCACATGTAACTATAGTTGCAATTAATAATATTATACCCTCTTTATTATAGCCTAAAACAAATTTATGAATTCCAAGTCCTCCAAAAAGAATACCTAAAACTCCAGCCAATACTTTTTTGTTTTCACCAGTTACATTATCCAATGTTTCTTTAGCACTATCAGCAAACTCTGAGGCCGCTTCTTTTGCTTCTCCTGCAAACTCTTTAGCTTTTTCCTTTGCTTCTTCTGCAAACTCACCAGCTTTATCGGCTGCTTTTTTAGCACCCTCTTTTGCGTCTCCTAACATATCGTTTAGGTCGTCGCTAAAATTTTTTTCATCAGACATAATTTTATTATTATGATTAAGAATATAAAAATAGTAAAATTTGTATTACTACTAACTATATGTCTATTAACTTATAACAATGTTACAGTTATTAGTTTTTAAAATTATCTGAAAAGCATAATAATACCTCCAACTGCTGTGACAATTAATATAAACCGCCTATAATTTACATTTGAAATAAGCTTAACAATATAAGCTCCTAAGAAAAACCCAATAATAACAGCAGGGATTAAAACAGAGTTTAAAACCAAAGTATCTAAAGTAACCGTTTTCCAAACAAAAATATGAAAGGGTAATTTAAACACATTTATTATAAAAAACAACCACGCTGCCGTACCAATAAACTCATTCTTAGGGAAACGCATAGCGAGAAAATAAATATTGGAAATAGGGCCTGCAAGATTACCTATCATCGTTGTAAAACCTGCCAAAAACCCTGTTCCGCTGGAAAATAATTTGTTTGTTGGTACTTTGTTAGACTTTCTACTTTCAGAATAAAACATTATTAATACAGACACAATAATAATGATTGCCATGAGTCTTTTAAACAACATTTCCGAAATATCATTTCCTACCCAAACACCAACTAAAACACCCGCAATCATCCAAGGAATTAGTTTTTTAATTATGTTCCATTGTGCATGTCTGTTATAATAAATCACCGCAAAAACATCGGCACAAATAAGCATGGGTAATAATATTCCTGTAGATGCCTTTTCCCCAAAAACAAAAGCCAGAATAACCACAATAATAATACCTATGCCTTTAATTCCTGATTTAGATAATCCTAATAAAAAAACGGCAAACCCAATAGCTGCCCATTGTAAAACAGTTAAATTGTAATTTTGTAAAATCTCTAAATATGTCAAAAGTAATTAAGGTTTTAAATTTTATTCAATAGGAATATGTAAATCTACAATACATTTATTTTCAGGATGCGTTCTAAAATCGTTATGATATATTTCAAAAGGATTTTGTTCTGCTTTTTTATATCCGTTTTCGTTCATCCAAATAAAAAGACTACACCATGATTTTTCAAAATTAATAGGGGCTATTTCAAAACGAGCTACAATGCACCTGGTTTTTTTAATGGTTTCTAATTTAACCTCACCTTCCTTTTTAAAAGTTTCGTTTGTTAGTAAACAAATACTCATACGCACTTTATTAGGTGCTGTTATTTTAAAACTATCATGAAAAATTCTAGCTAATTTTGTTTCAGGAAGATTCATTAATCCTTTTGGAATCGCCCATTTAATTAGTCTTTCAAAAGCATGTTCAATACCATCAACGCCTATTTGAGTGATACTTGCTAATTGTAATTCGGGTGTTTCTTTAATCTCGATTTTTGCATTCATTTCTATCCATTTTTTTAGGTTATTAATGTTGCAAATGTATTTTTCAAAAACTAAATTTTCTTGTCCATTCTTGCTTTCAACTTGACTTATCTTGCTGAATTTACTAGGACTTTGTTTTCTAAATTCGGTTGGACTTACTCCATAAAACTTTTTAAATGCTCTTGTAAACGACGTATTACTTGTAAAACCGTATTGCAAAGACAGTTCTGTAATAGACACTTCTTTTTTATGCATTAAAATAGAAGCTGATTTTTCAATACGTCTTCGGCTTATATATGAATTTAATGTTTCGTTTGTAATAGCTTTAAATATTCTATGAAAATGAAAAGGAGAAAACAAGGCAACTTTTGAAACCGTTTCTAAAGTTAAATTAGAATCTAGATTTACATCAATAAATTTTAACACCTTATTTATTCTGAAAATATAATCGGGTTGTATCTCGTTTTCTGTAATGCTCATTTTTAATAAACTAGCAAAATTTAGCCTTTATTTTATCTACAATAGTTTGTGCTAACTTCTCTTTACTCTCTATAGTCCAACCAGCTACATGAGGTGAAAGTAATACGTTTTCTGAATTGATTAAATATTTAAAAGCCTCTGGCATTTTATCAGAGAATAAGTTCTCAAACGATGCTTTTTCGTATTCTAAAACATCCAATCCTGCACCCAAGATTTTTCCTGATTTTAATGCTACCACTAAATCTTGTGTCACAACACTTTTACCACGTGCCGTATTAATAAACCAAAACTGCTTTTTAAAACCATCAATGAATTCTGAATTTATCATACCCAAAGTGAGCGGTGTTTGTGGTGTATGTAAACTAACAACATCTACTTTCTCTTGAAATTCTTGAAGTGCTACTTGTTTTGCGTTTTCGTTACCTACATTGTTTTTAATATCGTAACAAAGTACCTCAACATCAAAACCTCTTAGTTTTTTCGCAAAGGCTTTTCCCATATTGCCATAACCAATAAGTCCAACGGTTTTTCCATCTAACTCAATGCCTCGGTTTTCTTCTCGCAACCATTTACCTTGTCTTACCTCTGCATCTGCTTTATTTAGTTTATTAAACAACGACAAAAGCATACCAAGGGCATGCTCGCCTACGGCATTTCTATTGCCTTCTGGTGCTGCAATTAAGGTGACGCCTTTTGTTTCGGCATAATCACAATCTATGTTTTCTAACCCAGCTCCAACTCGTCCAATAAATTTTAGATTTTTAGCAGCATCTAAAAATTGTTTATCTATTGAAAATCGACTTCGTAAAACAATGCCATCATAATCTTGAATTTTAGCTTGAATTCGTTCTTTTGAAGACGTATAATCTTCATGATTGGTAAATCCTAAATCGTTTAGTTGATTTATTAGTAGTTCGTGATTGGTGTCTAAATGAAGTACCTTCATGTTAAATAAATTAAGCTGCTAATTTACGATGTTTTGCATTAACGATTGTAATGGCATCCTTTTGCTTTTTCGCAAAATATATAGCGGAAAGCCCGATCCTTGGGTAACGCCCAAATTTAAAACCCTATAATTAATTTAGCTATCAAAAAGTAAATTAGAATCCCAAAAACATCGTTACTTGTAGTAATAAAAGGTCCTGTAGCTACAGCAGGATCAATACCTCTTTTATCTAAAAAAATGGGTACAAACGTCCCTATTAATGCTGCCATTATGATTACTGCTATAAGTGCGATACAAATGGTTAACGATTCGTAATAGGTTGTGCCGAAAACAAAATGACTAATGACTAATACAATAGCTGCTATTGCAAGGCCATTTACTAAGCCTAATAAAAATTCTTTAAACAATCTGCTTAAAATTTTTCCATCAATAGAGTTATTCGCAAGTCCTTGTACCACAATAGCTGAAGATTGTACGCCTACATTACCAGCGGTAGCTTGTATTAAGGGTATAAACAACATTAATGCTGGATATTTTAACATGGCATCGCTAAAACCGTTTATTATACTTGCTGCCCCTATGCCTCCAAACATCCCTATTAATAACCACGGTAAGCGCGCTTTTGTGAGTTCCCAAACACTATCATCGGCTTCTACATCTCTAGTAATACCCGCTGCTAATTGATAATCTTTTTCGGCTTCTTCTTTCATGACATCTACAATATCATCAATAGTAATGCGCCCTAAAAGTTTATGGTTATCGTCTACAACAGGAATGGCTTCTAAATCGTATTTCTGCATGACTCTGGCAACATCTTCGGCTTCGTCGTGTTCATTTACATAATCGACATTAGAGATATAAATATCGGCTATTTTTTGTTCGTTTTTAGCAACAATAAGGTCTTTTAAAGAAAGACGCCCTACTAGTTTTTCTTGTTTATTTACAACATATACCGAGTGTACTCTGGTTACTTCCTCAGCTTGCCCTCTTATTCGGCGAAGGCATCCAGCTACCGTCCAAGTGTCATAAACTTTAACAAGCTCTTTTGCCATTAGTCCACCAGCTGTATCTTCATCATAAGCAAGAAGTTCTCTAATTTCTTCTTTGTGCTCTTCGTCTTCAATATGAGAAATAACTTCTTGTTGACGTTCTTCTGATAGTTCTGAAATAATATCGGCAGCATCATCGGTGTCTAACTCTTCAACTTCTTCGGCTATTTCTTTTGATGATAGATTTTTTAAAACTTTTTCTCGATTATCTTCATCGAGTTCCATTAAAATTTCAGCAGTTGTTTCAGAATCTAGAAGCTTAATAACATACATCGCTTTTTCTAGATTTAAATCATCTAAAATTTCAGCAATATCGGCGTGGTGAAACTCATCTAATAACTTGTGTAGTTCTTTATCGCTTTGGTTTTCGATAAGTAACTCTACTTGCTCTATAAGTTCATCCGTTAATTGAAATTGTATGTTTTCGCTTTCTTCTGACAAATGGAAAAAATTTAAAAAATTTTAAACGTCTTTTTCAATTAATTTAGTAAGTTCTAGAAATTCTTGAACACTTAATTGTTCTGGACGTTTACCAAAGATACTATCTTCTCTTAAACTATTGCTTAAATTCAATGTTTTTAAACTGTTACGAATGGTTTTTCGTCGTTGTTGAAATGCTGTTTTTACTACTTTAAAAAACAACTTTTCATCACAAGGCAATGAGAAATCTTCTTTTCTTGTGAGTCTTAAAACTCCTGATTCTACTTTTGGAGGCGGATTAAAAACATTTGGTGGTACAGTAAATAAATATTCAGCATCATAAAATGCCTGAACTAATACCGACAAAATACCATATACTTTGCTGCCTTCTTTAGAACAAATACGTTGTGCCACTTCTTTTTGAAACATTCCTGAAAACTCTGGAATTTGGTCACGCATTTCCAAAGTTTTAAAAACAATTTGTGTTGAAATATTGTATGGAAAGTTCCCTATTATTCCAAAAGGTTCTTGTTTAAAAACGTCGTTTAAATCGAATTTTAAAAAATCTTTTTCTATAATTCTAGGCGCCAGGTTTAAGTAGTTGGCTTGTAAATATTCTACCGATTCGGTATCTATTTCAATTACATAGGTTGTGATGTCTTTTTTAAGTAAATACTTAGTAAGAACACCCATTCCTGGACCAATTTCTAAAACATTTTTATAGTTTTTTAAAGCTAGTGTATCTGCAATTTGTTCTGCCACAGATTCATCATTTAAAAAATGCTGACCTAAATACTTCTTAGCTTTTACTTGATGTTGATTTTGGTTATATGCCACGAATTCACTAATGTTTGAAATGCAAAAGTAATCTATTAAATGGATTCCCGCCTTCGCAGGATTAACAAAAACTATTTAAAGTTTACCGTATACTCATCAATAATTTGAAGTTCTGTTCTGAAAGCTAACATTTTATCGGCAAATTTTTTCAGGCCTTCACCTCTTAATTTATCAGCATCCTCTCTGTAATAGGCATCTAAAGCTTCTCGAGAATATGAACGGTATTGTACCGAATAGGTTAGCCCTCCCATATCTTCTTCAACTAAAACCTTGGTTAAGGTTGCTTTTTCAAATTTACCTGTTGCTAATACTTTCGGAATATGCTCTTTGATCCAAGTTAACCATTCATCGTGAATAGATTCGTCTATGTTTGATGTTACGTTGTATATGTACATTTTGTTTGTTTTGAATTCCTTAATTATTAGGAATGACAAAAATACTAAATCAATTTATCTTAAAATTCTTAACGCTGGTAAGTATTTAAATGATTTTTTATTATAAACTCTTATGGTGTTCAACACGGTTATAATGGTATTATATCCATATAAAATCATTAATGGAATAAACATTTTCATCATTATACTTGGTGAAACTAAATTTCCGAACATCCCTCTTAAAAAACCACCAAACATCCCTGTAAACATAAAAATATAATATAAAAACAACAAAAGTGTCCAAGAAATTTGAAAGTTTAAAATAGCTTTACCTAATTCATTTACGTTCTTTATTTTATCTTTTTTAAACATCCACATGGTTAAAGGGATGATGATTCCAAGTAAAGGAAAAAATAAAAAACCAAGTGCAGACATACTCATTACTGTCAAATAATTTTTATCTTCTTGCACTTTCCAATCTACAATATCATCAGGTGAAGTATTTAATGCAATAGCTAAACGTTTTAGGGTATCTCCTCTCGGAACGGTTTCATTATTTTCAATTCGTTGAATAGTTCTTAAACTTAAGCCAGATTCTTCTGCTAATAACTCTTGTGAAATTCCTTTTCTATTTCTCAATTCTTTAATACGTTCTGCTAAATGTAAATTGTCCATTTTATATGATTTTGATTTGAAGCAAAAGTATTCTGATTCTCCAATTTTGGTAACGTCATCAATATGTCATTTTTACGTCATTAACGTCCTAGCATAAAACCAAGTAATATTTAACATACTAATTAATAGCATCGCCTCGTAAAGCTCTGAAACGTTTTCTAGCTTCTACAAAGTAAATACTATCGGCATGATTAAAAATAATTTGTTCGTATAGCGCTTTTGCTTTTTCGGGTTGCTCTAAATGATTTGTATAGAGCTCTGCTAATTTATAAAGTGCATCATCAATTAAAATACCATCTCTATAATTTGTGATAATAGATTGATAATTTGCAGCTGCTTTTTCAAATTGCTGTTTACTTTCAAGCAATTGACCTTGTTTGTACAAGGCTTGTGCAATAATTGGTTCTGTTTTATGTTCGTTTAAAATTTTGTCTAATAAATTAATAGCTTCCTCATTTCTGTTTTGAAATGCTAACAAATCAGCTTTAGCATATAATTTTAATGCTGTTTGCAGAGAATCTTCATATTTATTATCTGTGATAAGTAATTTTAATTCGAGAGCATCATTGGCTGTAAGTTGAGATGTAGATGCTTTTAAAATTTTAAGTTGAGATTCTGCCCATTTAAAATCGCCTTTATAATAACTAGCTTTAGCTACTTTATATCGCGCTTCTTGTGAAATGGTACTGTTTTTTATATTCCGCTGAATTTGTGTGTAATAAATTAAGGCTTGATTAAATTTTTCTTGTAAAACTAAAATATCTCCTAACTCTAATTTAATGTCTGCTTTTTGCAATTCGGTTAAAGGTAATGTTAAGGTTTCCTCTAAAAAAGATGTTGCTTTACCTGTTTCATTCATATAAAACGCTAAAAAATGTGCGTATGAAATTTGAAGGTTTAACGTTTGAGAAAAGGTTCCGAATTCTTCAAACAAATCTAAATATTTAGTCTTGATTTTATTATAATCATCTTTTGCTATTTCTTTTGTCTCTAATTGAAGTAATTTATAATAAGCATGTAATAACGTCTCTTGATCTTGCGCTGTTTCTATTATAAACGTATAAATTTCTTTTGCTGTTTCATTATCATTTTCACTAGAAGCTATATCAGCTAAATCTTCAATGTTACTTAAACTTTCTGGTTGCCTATTAAAAATGGCTTTTTCTTGAATAAATGCTTTTTTAAAATCTTTTTGCTGAATAAATAACCAACTTAATAAGCTATTCCAAAGTAAATTAGGTTCCTGCTGATTTTTTATGAGTAAAATTTTTCGAAATAACATATTATTTTCACTCGTACTATTTTCACTTATAAAATCATTAATCTTGAGTTTTATATTTCTTAATGAAACGGGATTTTTTTCTGCAAAATCAATATAACTAGTAAACATTTTTTCAATGTTACCTTGTTCTCCATATAACTGTGCCAATTGTAAATTAAAATTATAATCAGGTTTTAACAACATCGCTTTTTCATAAGAAAGAACGGCTTCTTTTAAAAGCGAATGGCTTTGAAAACTTCTCACTACAGCAAATACATTACTTGGTCTATCATCGATACTAGTAATGGCTTTATTATAATTTATAGTAGCATTTTCTAAATCGTTTTGAAGTTGATAATTATAGCCTAACTCTACCATAAAAGCAGGATATTTTACGCGCTCCATTAGTTTTACTAAAAACACTTGAGCTTCATCATATTGCTCCAACTGTTGATGAGTACTAACTAATTGGTTTATATAAGTAATATTAGAAGGTGATTTTTTATATAGATTTTTGTATTCATTCAATGCCTTTTCATAGTCACCATTTTTAAAATATTCTTTAGCAAGAATATCTCCTTGAGCAAACATAATGGTGCTTGTAAAAAATAATACAATAAAAAGAATGGAAAATCTCATGTTGTAAATATAACAATTGTGCTTTTTAGAAATTGTAAATATTATTATAAAAAAATGCCCGAATAAAATTCGGGCACTAACCAACCAAAATATAAAGTCCTATTTAAATTTAACTAACCGTTAATTAAAAAAACAATGTTGTACATGATTGGGGACAATCTTTAATTTTTTTATTAAAAATATCCATTATAAATCTAACTTTAATACTAAGTATTAAAGTATACTTTACATAAAATAATTATCTATTTACTTACAATTGCCGCTGTTTTATCTTCGGATCTCGAAATTTCGAAATCTGAAAACAAAACCTTACTTGCGAAAAAAATCAAGGCAATTAAAAGCACAAGGCGTTTAATATTTTTCATGGTAGGTTAAGTTTACTAGGTTTGGGTATGCTAATTTTAAAAAGAAATCTCTAAACACAAAAGAAATTAATCAAAAATCGTTAAACAGCGATACTATTTTACACTTAATCGGGTTTAAAAAACAAAACTCTGCTAAATTACAGGGTTTTACTTTCTTTTGTATTTATTGTTTTTTTAATCAATAATACTAAAACCAGTATAAGGTTGTAAAGCTTCAGGAATAACAATACCATCTTTAGTTTGATAATTTTCTAAAATTCCAGCAAGTACTCTTGGCAATGCTAGAGAGCTTCCGTTTAGTGTATGTGCTAGTTCATTTTTACCATCACTATTTTTAAAACGAAGCTTTAAACGATTTGCTTGAAAGGTTTCAAAATTTGATATTGATGAAATTTCTAACCAACGATCTTGAGCTGTAGAAAACACTTCAAAATCGTATGTTAAAGCTGAAGCAAAAGATGTATCGCCACCACATAATCGTAAAAGTCTATATGGTAATTTCAATTCTTGTAAAATACTTTTTACATGGGCAATCATACCTTCTAAAGCTTCATAAGATTTACTTGGGTGTTCTACACGAATAATTTCAACTTTATCAAACTGATGCAATCTATTTAAACCTCTTACATGCGCACCGTAGCTTCCTGCCTCACGACGAAAACATGGTGTGTATCCTGTAATACCAATAGGTAAATCGCTTTCATTAAGCAAGGTGTCTCTAAAAATATTAGTACCTGGTACTTCGGCAGTTGGTATTAAATATAAATTATCTCCAGTAACATGATACATTTGCCCTTCTTTGTCTGGCAATTGCCCCGTACCAAAAGCAGATGCTTCGTTTACCAAATGTGGTAACTGATATTCGGTATAACCTGCAGCCGTATTTTTATCTAAAAAATAAGCAATTAATGCGCGTTGTAATCTAGCTCCTTTACCTTTATAAACAGGAAATCCAGCACCTGTGATTTTGTTACCAAGTTCAAAATCTATAATATCATATTTTTTTGCTAATTCCCAATGCGGTAATGCGCCCTCATGTAAAACTGGAATAGTTCCTTCTTTATAAACTTCTTCATTATCTTCTTCAGAATTCCCAGAAGGCACGATTATATTTGGAACATTTGGTATTTTATACAGTAATTCGTTTAGCTCATTTGCCTTATTACTAAGTGCATCAGCAAGTTCTTTTGAAGTTTCTTTTAACTGGCTTGTTTTCTCCTTTAAAAGATTGGCTTTTTGAACTTCACCAGATTTATACAAATTCCCTATTTCTTTGGACAACGCATTAGATTCAGCCAACGTATTATCTAAAGATGTTTGAATACGTTTTCGGTCTTCATCTAAAACAATAACGGCATCAATCATACTCGTAGCATCAATATTTTTTTTTGCCAATTGAGTAATTACCAAATCTTTGTTCTCTCTAATAAAAGGTATTTGTAACATTTGTATAAAATTTAAGCGACAAATTTAGGGAATTGCGGAGATAGTATAGAAATATTTTGAAACTAACTTCCCAAAAAAAGTGAATGGAAGTAATTATATGATTTTATTTAATCATTATAATCAGGCCTTTCAAAATAACCAGATACTAAACACGGTGTTTTGCTATATAATTAAATGTGGTTTCTTTGTCTTTTGTTAACTGATTTTTTAAAGCTTCAACCGATTCAAATTTAACCTCATCTCGAATACGCTCTAACAAATCTATTTGAATTTTTTTACCGTAAATATCTTTATTGTAATTTACATAATGAACTTCTACAGTTTCTTTTTCTCCGTTAACTGTTGGGTTCACACCTATATTCATCATACCATAAATTAATACATCATCAATTACAGAACTCACAATATAAGACCCTTGTTTTGGTATTAACTTATAATTTTCTTCTATTAAAATATTTGCTGTTGGATAATCTATTTGCCTCCCTAAGGCTTTCCCTTTTACAACCGTACCGGTTAACATAAAATTATAACCCAAAAAACTATTAGCTTTTGCTATGTCTCCTTCGTTTAGCGCGTTTCTAATTTTTGTAGAACTTACGGCAACATCGTCTATATCTTGTACCGAAATTTCTTCAACATCAAAACCATAAAGGTTTCCATAGGTTTTTAAATCATTAATATCGGCTTTTCTATTTCTGCCAAATCTATGATCGTAACCTATAATTACTTTCTTTGCGTGTAACTTATCAACTAATAAATTTTTTACAAAATCTTCGGAAGAAAGTCTTGAAAAATCTTTAGTGAAATTTTTAATAAGTAAATAATCTAAACCTAAATCGCTTAAAATTTGACTTCGCTCATCAATGGTATTTATTAATTTAATATTTGAATCTTTTTGTAATACCATACGAGGATGTGGAAAAAAAGTAAGTATTACAGATTTTAAACCTTCCTTTTTACCTGTATCAATTAAGTGTTTTATTATTTTTTGATGTCCAATATGTACGCCATCAAAAGTTCCAATAGTTACTACTGTTGGTTCAGAGGATTTATATGTTTCTATATTTTTAACCTGACTCATAAAAGGTATTAAATTGCTATTTTAATTAAAAAAAGTTAGATTTGTTACTAAGATTAAAAAATTACCCCAAATAGTATTTTATGAAAGCAAAACTACATTATGTTTTAATAACAGCCATATTTTTGGTTGCTTTTTCGGCTTTTAGTCAAAGTACTTCTTGGAAAAAGATAGAAAACTCCAAAGATTCTAAAAAAATATCTCAATTAAATTTAAATAAAGATAAAACACTCATATTTAAACTAGATATGCTTTCTCTTAAGCAAAGTGTATCTTCTGCTAGTTTAAGAGGTAATAAAAACAAAAAAACCGCAACGTTAATAAATATTCCAGGACAAAACGGAAAAATTGAAACTTTTGAAATTTATGAAGCGCCAGTTTTTGCTCCCGATTTAGCAGCTAAATACCCAAACATAAAATCTTACATTGGAATTGCTACTAACCATTCTGGAACTCATTTAAGAATGAGTGTCTCACCTCAAGGTGTACAAACCATGATTTCTTATATAGATACGTCTACTGTTTTTATGCAGCCGATTTCTAAAAATTCTGATGAATATGTATTGTACAATAGAACCGCTAAAAGCAATTTAAAAGACAGATTTGAATGTAAAACTATTGATGCCTTAAATAAAACATTTAATAAAAATGGGGCAACTTCTAAAACAAATATTAATGAAGGCGGGGCCAATAACCAAACCTTACAAAAATTTAGAATAGCTATTTCAACAACTGCGGAATACACCGCATATCATGATGATGAAAGCCCTGGTAATGGCGATGCTGTAGCAGATGCACTTGCTGCAATTAATGCGACATTAACTAGAGTAAATGAAGTTTTTGAAACGGATATGGCAGTACGATTTGAACTTGTTAATGCACCCCAACTTATTTATACGGATGCTACTACAGATCCTTATTCTGATGCAAATATTGGTACAGATGAAGATAATTCGGGTAATTTAAACGGATGGAATCTTCAGCTTCAAAATACATTAACTACTGAAATTGGTAATAATGCTTATGATATTGGTCATTTATTTGGTGCTACTGGCGGTGGAGGAAATGCGGGCTGTATAGGTTGTGTTTGTGAAGATGACTCAGCTAGTAATTTAGATCTTAATAAAGGAAGCGGTTTTACATCGCCTGCTAATGGTATTCCTGAAACAGACACCTTTGATATTGATTTTGTAGCCCATGAAATTGGGCACCAAATGGGTGCTAATCATACTTGGGCTTTTGAAAACGAAGGAACGGGTGTACAATCTGAACCTGGTAGCGGATCTACAATAATGGCTTATGCTGGTTTGCAAGGGTCTGATAATGTAGAACTAAATAGCGATATCTATTTTCACTATCAAAGCATTAAACAAATATTAGAAAACTTAACTACTAAAACCTGTCAAACCACTGAAGCTATTACTAATAATCCACCTATTGCAAATGCTGGTTTAGATTATAATATTCCAGCAGGAACTGCTTATGTTTTAAAAGGAGCTGCAACCGATGCAGATGGAAGTGATAATTTAACTTACTGTTGGGAACAAATAGATAGTGCCGTTGTTAATTATTTAAATTTTGGTCCAGATTTATCATCTGGTTCTATGAATCGTTCGCTACCACCTTCCAGCTCTTCAGAAAGATATATACCTAAATTTAGTAGTGTAATAGCAGGAAATACAACACAAACAAACCCTACTTTAGGAAGCGATTGGGAAACCGTTGCAACCATAGGAAGAAACTTAAATTGGGCATTAACCGTTCGAGATAGAAACCCATTAAATGCTACTGGTGCGCAAAGCAGTTACGATACTATGGTAATTACAGTAGAAGATGTAACTCCTTTTACAGTAACAAACCCTATTTCATGGGCACAAGGCTCTACACAAACTATAGAATGGGAAGTTGGAGAAACAACAAACGCTTCTATAAATTGTCAAAATGTAAATATTAAATTATCTACCGATGGCGGATTAACATTTCCAACATCTATTGCTACTAATACACCTAATGTTGGTTCTTTTAATTACACCGTACCTTTAATACCAAACACTACAAATGCTAGAATATTAATTGAGGCTGCTGATAATATTTTTTATGATGTTTCAAATTTTGATTTTTCAATTTCAACAAGCCCTGATTTTTTTATTGTTAATGAAACTTTAGACCCAATAGTCTGCGCAGAAACTACTGCTACATTTCATTTTGATTATGTAACGGCTAATGGCTTTTCTGAAAACACATCATTTAGTGCTTCAGGAAACCCAGGAAGTTCTATTGTAACATTCACCCCTTCAAATTTAAATACTTCAGGAAATGTAACTATGGTTATTAGTAATTTAGAAGGTATTTCATTAAATGATTATCCAATTACTATTACTGGAGCCTCAACATCTATTACAAAAAACAAAATAGTAAATCTTCCTTTTTATAACTCTCAGTGCCATTCAGAAGGAAATATTGATTACGCAACAAGTACAACATTGGTATCATTTAACACCATTAATAATGCCTCTGGAAAACCATCTGGTTACAGCAATTATTCTAATATTTCTACTGTTATAAATAAAAATAACTCTTATGATTTAACTATAAATGTTAATACCGATTCTGGCGTACCTGTAGACGAACAATATACTACGAATACCAAAGTATGGATAGACTGGAACCAAAATTGTAGTTTTGATGACCCTGGTGAAACTTATAATTTAGGGGATGCTACTGGTGTATCAAATGGACCTACAAGTGCTTCTTCTTTATCTATAACAGTACCACTATCTGCTAGTGTAGGAAATACCATTATGAGAGTTTCTACTAAATATAAAGATGACGGTATTGTTACCTCTTGTGAAAACGGCTTTGATGGTGAAGTTGAAGATTACACACTTAATATTACAGGTAATAATGAAGCTAGCACAACATTAGTCCAATTTAATACGATTGATAATATCTCAGCAAGACCCTCTGAATATAGTGATTATACGTCGTCTATTTCTACTACTGTTAATAGAAATTCTTCTTATCCTTTAAGTGTAAACATAAATACAAAGGGTAATTTTGAAGCAGCAACAAGAGTGTGGATTGATTGGGATCAAAATGCTAGCTTTGATGATTCTGAAGTCTATGATTTAGGTTCTGCTACCAATGTTACAGATGGAGCAACAGCCAATTCTCCTCTCTCAATTACAATCCCTATTGATGCCGTCTTAGGAAATACTATTATGAGGGTTTCTACTAAATATGTAAATACAGAATTACATACGCCATCTCAAACTATAGTTGATGGTGAAGTTGAAGATTACACACTTAATATTACTCCTACTGAATCTATTGAAACAAATGGGTTCGAAAATTTTATTGTTTTTCCCAATCCTAATGATGGTAAATTTACAATTCAATTAAACGGCGCATTAAACCGTAATATCAATGTCAAGATATTTGATTCTAGAGGGCATTTTATATATGAAAAATATTTTGAAGAAGGGGGTGATTTCAGTGAGGATATTGAATTAAACAGTTTACAATCTGGCTTATATTTATTAATTGCAAATGATGGTTTAAAAAGATCTACTAAAAAAATTATTATAAAATAACCAAGCGATTATTATTTACCATTAAAGGCATTCATAGTATTATTTACCCCAGCTAGAGCAAAAGATTTTATAAGTGCTACTGATTTATCTAAGCGTTCTTTTAAATTTTTATTTTCTTCTTCTGTCCATTCGCCTAAAACATAATCAATTTGTTTGCCTTTACTAAAAGCATCACTTATACCAAATCGAAAACGATTGTATTTTGTAGTATTCAGCTTTTCTTGTATATCTTTTAAACCATTATGACCGCCATCACTTCCTTTTATTTTAAGCCTAATACTTCCAAAAGGTAAGTTTAAATCATCTGTGATAACAAGTAAATTTTCTAAAGCAATTTTTTCTTTTGTTAACCAATATAAAACAGCTTTACCACTTAAATTCATATAAGTATTAGGTTTCAAAAACACAAAGGTTCTTCCTTTAAGTTTGTATGTTGCTAGGTCTCCTAATTTTTGTGTCTCAAAAGTTAAACCTGCTGCTTCTGCAAAATAATCTAATATTTTAAAACCTATGTTATGGCGTGTATTAGCATACTCTCCTCCAATATTCCCTAAACCAACAATTAAATACTTTTTCATGTCATCTTCTTCTTTCTGATTTTTTTTCTTAAACAAACTGATTAAAAACCGATACATAAACTTTTACCTTTTTGTAAAAATAAAAAAAGCATTCTGAATAAACCCAGAATGCTTTTTTTTATAAATTTAAGAAATATCTATTCTTGAGTCGCCTCTGCAGCTGGTGCTTCTGCGCCTTCTGCTCCTTCTTCTTCTTCGTCTTCATCGTCAGCAACAACTGTTCTAGAAGTTCTAACAGCACATACCACTGTATTATCATTATGTAAAAAAGTATAATTATCACTTGGTAATTCACCAACTGTTACTTTACTTCCTATTTTTAAAGGTGTAATATCTATTTCAATAAAATCTGGTAAATTTGCAGGAAGTGCTTTAATACGTAATTTTCTGTATGGTCTTCTTAAAACACCACCATTTTTAACTCCTCTAGAATTTCCTACTAAGTTAACAGGAATGTTTAAAGCAATTTCTTTCTCTTCAAATAATTGATAAAAATCTACGTGTAAAATTCTATCTGTTACAGGGTGAAATTGAATGTCTTGAAGTACTGCACTAAAAGTTTCTCCACCTTCTAAATTAATTACAACTGTATGTGCATTAGGTGTGTATACCAATTTAGAGAATGCTAATTCAGTTGTTGAAAAATGAACTGGCTTATCTCCTCCGTATAATACGCAAGGAACCTGACCAGCATTACGTAAGGCTTTTGTTGCTTTTTTGCCTACGCTTTCTCTTTGAGATCCGTTGATTGTAATTGATTTCATCTTTGTTTATATATAATTTAATTAATAATTATTCTTATTTAATATTTCCTCATCTATTCCTTCTTTTTAAGAAATTAGAAAAGATTTTACATTACAAATTTTGAACTAATAGATTGATTGTTGTGTACTTTATCCATAACCTCAGCAAATAAATCTGCGCAACTTAAAACTCTAATTTTATCACTTAAAAGTTTAACTGGTATAGAGTCTGTAACTATTAATTCTTCTAATTTTGAATTGTTTAAATTCTCATAAGCTTTTCCAGATAATATTGGATGTGTACATATAGCTCTTACACTTAAGGCACCACGTTCCATCATTAAATCGGCTGCTTTTGTTAAGGTTCCAGCTGTATCTACCATGTCGTCTACCAATACTACATTTTTACCTTCTACATTACCAATAAGCTCCATGTGAGAAATAATATTAGCTTTTTCTCGCTGCTTATAACAAATTACCACATCACTCTTTAATGCTTTAGAATATGCATATGCTCTTTTTGAGCCTCCCATATCTGGAGAAGCAATTGTTAAATTTGGAAGATTCAAACTTTTCAAATAGGGAAGAAAAATAGTAGATGCAAATAAATGATCTACAGGTTTTTCGAAAAAGCCCTGTATTTGGTCTGCATGTAAATCCATGGTAATAATGCGAGTTGCACCAGCAGCTTCTAACATTTTAGCTACTAATTTTGCTGCAATAGGTACTCTTGGTTTATCTTTTCTGTCTTGTCTTGCCCACCCAAAATATGGTAATACTGCTGTAACATGTCTTGCCGAAGCCCGTTTCGCAGCATCAATCATTAACAACATTTCCATTAAATTTTCTGGTCCAGGATTTGTAGAACCAATAATAAAAATACGTGTACCACGAATAGATTCTTCATATGACGGTTGAAACTCTCCATCACTATAAGTAGAAGTTATTACGTTGCCTAATTCAACGCCAAATGACTTCGCAATTTTCTCACCAAGCACTTTACTTTGTGTACATGCAAAAATTTTAGCTTCAGTAATTACAATTGGCATAGTTAACTTGTTGTTTTATAGTGCAAAACAGCACCTTATTTTAAACGAGGTGCAAATTTATACATTTATTTTAACCTAAAAAGTATATTGACTAGTATTTTTAAGTTTAATAACGAAAAAATATATATTTTTGCTATCCAAATTAGCTCAAGTGGTGGAATTGGTAGACACGTCGGATTCAAAATCCGATTCTTCGGAGTGCGGGTTCGATTCCCGCCTTGAGTACTTAGTAAAGCCGTAATTCATTATTAATCAATGTTTTGCGGTTTTTTTGTGTTTGATTTTGCCGAATTATAGACGAAAAAATCAATATAAACAACACAAATGAACCAGATGAATCAAAAAAAACAATTACACAAAAGACTTGAAAAAATACTTCAAAAAGCTGAAGAAGACTTGATTTTACTAAAATTAAAGTTAGAAAAAGAAAAAGAAAGAAAGTTAGTTGCGGAAAATAAACTAAGAAATACATTAATTAAATATATAAGAATTGACATTTTTAAAGCTGAAAAAAGTTTAATACAGTCTGTTTATCAAATTATCAATCAAGATCATAACTGATATTTGGGATGATTTTTATATTTTTGTTACACAATTCACTTTCTCCGACTGAGGAATTTTCATCGAATGCCTTTGAAAGTGGGTTTATTTATAATATTACTACCTTATTCGGGCTGCTGGATAACTATTATGTGATTCTTTGGACGATAAGGTTATTATTTAACTTCCTTGCTCTAACAAACTACTGGGTGCCGATTGCAGCCTGTGGATGGAGAAGGAAGTTATTTTTTAACACATACATTGTGTAAACACAACCTTAACCTATCCTTTTGTGGTGTTTTTTTAGTGTTTTGAGGTGTTTCTTTGAAGATACAGATGCAATAACAACAATAGCAAACACACCTAAACCAATTAGTAAGGTTGTGTTTAGATTGTGGGTGTTGTCTTTTGGGTTTGAGTGGAAGAAAGTAGATTCGTTTAATGCCGAAAACAGTGATGCACATAGTACTCTTTTGGTGTTTTCTTGGGTGTGGTGTGGTTAATTCAGGTGTTTTGTGTTGAAGAATACATTTATTAGGGTGTTTTTAACCTTTTACACACACCACCAACATAAAAAAGAGGTGTAGTGTGTTATAAAAAACCTCGATCATTTCTTAGATCCTCACCAAACAAAGCATCTTAAAACAACCAAGGTTAATTTGAAGGGATGAAATATTAATTTACTGACTTTTTATTTTTAGAGTTTTTCCATATTCCAAATCCTATCCCAGCTAAAAGTAACATAGATACGACTCCAAAACCAGCCTGTTGTGTACTATCGTTTTTAAGGGTATCCTCTATTCTTTGATTAAATTTTATAACTCTATAAGTAGAATTCCCATGTTGTGATTCACTCCATGAGAAATCCTCTGCCTGTCCTGTAAACTCTTTTGGATATGTAAATTGTGCTGGTACACTTTTAGTGGAAATTGATATATTGTATTGACCTTTAAGTTTATCTAATAAAATATCTGTCTGTGTTTTTGCTCCACCGACTATATCAATATAAATCTGTATGGCTTCTTTTGAACAAGATTTCCAATTTGCACCATTCCACATTTTATTGGCGTACATATCATAACTAGTATAGACCGCTCTTAATAGATAATTGAAATTATCCTCTAATTCTTGAGTATTTATTGAGCTTCCTACAACTTCTAAAACTTTTGTAAAGAAAGGTGCATGAATTAATGAAACTTCCTCCGTTACTTTTGAAGGTAGAAATGTACTATTCCAGCAGGACAAATTGAAACCATTAGCAAATACAGCTCCAAAAGTACTATCCAAAAGGCCTTTGGGTATAAGAGATACAATTGCTTTTCCAAAACCAGGTTCCGCTCCAGCTGCAACAAATGCAGCATCAACTATTTCCATTTCACCTTCAGACAATCCATCTCCTTGGTCATTGTCGAATAGACCACTTAACCCCCTTGGATAAGATAATCCTAAAAGTTGTGAAACTGTGGGTTCATGACCCATTTGAATGAAATAATCAACATTACTAATAGCCTTATTAACTATGTGTTTGGGTGCGCCTTGAGCTTCAAGAAAATCTAAGAATGAATAAAATCTATCGATTGCTTCATCTAAAAACTTTTGATCTCTAAAACCGTAATTGTGATTTGCATTTAATGAAGGAAGTACTCTAGTATTAAACCCTTCATGAGCATTATTTTGATAATTCATAATAAATATTTTTGATTATTACTTTTGAAGGGTATTACAAATATAATAAATTTAAACTATTATAAATCATCATTTTAATAAATATTAATGATTAAGAAATCATATGATAAAATTGTGAACTCAGGACAATATTTGTAATTTTGCATTAACATGCTTACCCCGCTTCCCGTTTAGATCAGCGCGCTCAGGGTAAGCTTTTTATTTTTATAAATGGCTAAAAAATTCTACAATAAGCCTGCGCTTTCATACACACAACAAATTCAGCAATTACAAGCTAGAGGATTAGAAATTAAAAATATTCCTAGAGCAATTCATTTATTAGAAAGTATAAGTTATTATAGGCTTAGTGGCTATTGGTATCCTATGCTGGTAGATAAAGCTAATCATTTATTTAAACCGAATTCAACTTTTCAAAGTTCATTTGATATATATTGTTTTGATAGAAAATTACGAATTTTAGTTTTAAGAGAATTAGAAAAAGTTGAAGTTTCTATAAGAGCAAAAATGATTTATATTTTATCGCATGAATATGGTGCTTTTTGGTATTTAGATAAAACTCTATTTTACAATTATAATAAACATCAAAAAACATTAAAAAGTCTTAACGAAGAATACGAAAGAAGTGATGCGGAATTTATAAAAGCTTTTTCGGATAATTACAAGAATAAATTGCCCCCTAGTTGGATGATGTTAGAAATAACCTCTTTTGGTACACTTTCATTTATGTTTTCAAATTTAAAGAACGGTAGAACAAAAAGAAGTATTGCTAATCATTTTGGTGTAAATGAAAAAACATTTGCATCATGGATGCATTCAATAGTATATTTAAGAAATTTATGTGCCCATCATTCTAGATTATGGAACAGAACTATGAGCATTCAGCCAGTCATACCACTAAAATCTAAAAAAACATGGCTTGATAATGATAAAATCGAAAACAATAAAATGTATTATACGTTTTCAATTCTTTTATTTCTAATGCAAACCATTAACCCTAAAAATTCATTAGCGACTAGATTTAAGTCTTTATTACTTGAATACCCTAATATAGATGTTAAGGCAATGGGATTTCCAAATGATTGGGATAAAGAACCTTTGTGGAATTAGAATAATTATTTAATCATCTTTCAAAACTATTACTTTACAAGCATTAAATTCTTTTTTTAATTGGTGTCTATAAAAATCAATAAATTTTTCTTTATCAAATTTTGTTGTTGGTTTAAACTTGTAAACAATCCTAAACTCTCTTTCTCCAAATAAGTAATGCTCGTGTACTGGAAACTTTTGTTGATTCTCTAAATCCCAATTAATTGGTATGTTTTTAGATGTCCTCACTTTAAAAATTATTTCCTCCATTTTATCAATTATTATGAGTTATTTTAAATTTAAATATTGCTCCTTGTTTATTGGTAGAAATTTTAGTTTTTAGTATAATATTCAATAGATTTAAAGATTTGTCCTTTTTGTGTTCAATTTCTAAATATTCAAACGCTGCCCATATTGTTTTTTTTAAAGCGTATATATCAGAAAATGTACTTACAACCTTTTGATAATTTATAGGTACATCTATCCCTTTTTCTTTAAATTCTATCCAAATAGAAACAAATTCCATACTAGAATCTCTTTTCAACATATCTAGTAATTCATTAACAATATTATAAATGATTAAATCCCTACGATATTTCCTTATTTCTGAAAGCATTTAAAACTTTATTTGGTTATCAATATTTTTCATTTTAAAAAAGGTGTAGCTAGTGTAGCTATTTAGATAAATATTTTACTTTTTATATATATTATACTTCTACACGCATTATTTTTTAAAACACTACACTAGCTACACTATTATTTATTGATTTTAAACTTAAACCACATACCGAAATTAGATCTACCAGATTCAAATTCAAATCCATTAAACTCACTATACCTTTTAACCCAATCACTTAGCCTTGATGTTTCTTTAAAAAGAAATTCGTATTTGGTTCCATAAGTTGCTATAAGCTTAATTCTTAAATCAGGCAAAGAGTGTTTTTTTTCATTTTTATATTCACCTTCCATTAGCTCATAAAAATCTGAAGAGGTTTCATTCTTAAATTTTTTAAGCTTCAATTCCAAGTTATCATATACTATCAAACCATTTTTTATGAAAGTTTGTAAACACTTAGTCATAAAGTAGTCGAACTTTTGCCATTCTTTACTTTCCCAATCAACGAAAAATTCATGTCCAAAATCATCCGTTGGTCTATGTTCAGAACTGTAATGATTGTTTAGAAATATATCAAAACGCCTTCTTTTGTGGCTTGATGAATTCCCTTTAATGGTGTAATTTGTGGTAAATGAAAATTTTGGGCTATCCTTGTAAGGAATGACAATAGATCCTTTATGTTTTTTCTCAACTGTCATTTCATCCGTTAGAAATGAAAAATAATCCTCAAATATTACATTTCTTGGAGGATCGTCTATAGAAATTAAACAGGTTCTAAGAGTTACTCCCTGAAGAAAAAATCTATTTTTAGAAGGATCTGCATTTTTACCGTTTATAACTAAAGTTTTCCTAATTTTACTGACAGCTTTAACTATTAAACCTTTACCACTACCGCCTTCTTCGTCTTTTTCGTTTAAATTCTGGTCATTGATTATAATGGCTTTTGTGAGCCTTTGATCTTTATATTTATGAATTAAATTACCTATAGCAGAAATTACGCTTAAATAATGTCTTTCATTGTTGGTTGAATTTCTTAAACACTTATCATATACATTTATATTTTTATCATAATCATTTATAAATTTGAATTTTCTAGGTGTTATCTGCTCTTTCCAAACAAAGCTTTCTAATTCAGTATATTTTAATATTTCTATGTTATTTTTATCAACTTTTACTACACCATTTTCGTAAGCTATATAACCGACTTTAGCAGTATCTTTTAACGGCTCTTTTTCTATATCTTTTATACCATGAGTTAACCCATTATTTTTTAGAATTAAACTCTCTCCTTGCTTAAAAAAAGCGTTCGTTAAAACGTCATCATTAAATGATTTTACATGTTCAAGTAAAAACTTAAAAATATCCTCTTTAACAATCACTTCAGCTACATTATTAACGACACAAATGAGTTCACCTTGATAAGATCTGAACCCTTTTTTATGTAAAAAGTTTAGTATAAGTGTATGTTCAAACACAATGGTTCTCTCTCCATTTGCCTTTAAAACCTCTTTATATATTACATTATCAATATCTTCTAATTGAATAACTTTAGATTTGACATTGCTAGAAAATGAAGTGTTTTCTGTTTTTTGATTATATTGCGGCATACTTTTATTGCTTAATGGTATAAATAATATAAACCCCAACACATTGTGGTGATGTGTTGGGGTTCTTTGTTTTTTAGAATTTATTCATTTGTTTTAAGGCAAGTAAAATTTCGTTTTTTTTATAGCGAACTCTTGTACCAATACGATATGCAGGGATGACATCATCTTTTGTGAATTTCCATAAAGTAGGCAAAGAAATAGATAGCATTTTAGCAGTTTCCTCTCTTGTTAGTAGAATTTCTGCGTCTTTTGAGGACTTATTATGTTCTTTTAAAACATCCTTAAAAACCTCTTGTATTTTAGGAATGAATTCAGAAGAATTCGTGTTTTCAATTTGAAGAATTTGTTTTACCATGACATATTTGTATTTATTATTATTTGGTAAAACTGGAAATTATTAAGGTGTTTTTATGTCAATGTTTTGGCATTATACATAACAAAAAAGTGTCTAATCATTTGATTTTACTGGTATTTTATATTTGAATTCTTTTTCGCGTTTTATTAACTCGCTAACTAAAACATTCTCTTTACCATTAGATAATTCTTTTCTTAATCTAATCTCATTTAACCCATAAACATTATTAATAAAGTCAATATAATTCGATATTTGCACATTTTTTTTAAAAAATTTTTGTCTTTTAAATATCTCAAAATAATAAGAAAACACAATTGGTTTCGGTTTTAACTCGAAACTCAATATGTACAAGAAAAACTCACAATAATAAGCGTTCTTAAACACTTGCGGGAATCTATTTTCTTTATTTATAACATTTTCAAAAGAAAAATTTGATCCAGAAGCCCCTTTTTTTGTTAAGAGCAAATGGTCTATTTTTTTTAACTCATCTTTCAAATAATCAATAATATTTAACATGTCATATAATAACACAAAAGATTCAGCAGACTTATAATTTTGAACACTTGGTGTACCACATCTAAAACTAGTAAGATGAGCAATTACATCAGTTTTCAAATCTACTCTTTCAGATGAATAAATATTTAAAACATCTTTTTCATACATATTATCTAATTCATCTATACTATAACTATCTAACTCAACCATAAAATCATTATAATATTTCTCTATTAAAAAGATCAACATTTCTTTATTTGTTATGGCTTTATCATTCAAATACACAAAATCATCATGTACGCAAAAATCATATATTTCTTTAGCAAGTCTTTTCAAATATTTTTTTGTGAGTTTCTTTTTTTCCTTAATATTTAAACAGATTATTAATAAAGACTTGTATTCTTCTACAATCGAAAATCCATGTGTTGTACTTCCTGGAGATGCTTTGTCCATTTGAGAAATTACATAGAAAGAAATTTCATTTAAAACATCTTTATTAAATTTAAGATAAGGTAAATTTGCAACCTCATATGCAAAATCTATTTCCTCTAAATTTTTTTTGATTGTCCGTAATTACTAATAATTAGATTTATTTTATTA
>TARA_R110002050_G_scaffold297339_2_pt1 | contig 93693 bp, 83 predicted proteins | sample TARA_R110002050 | Tara Oceans TARA_R110002050 (sample SAMEA4396988) | marine metagenome | biome: Polar Biome; feature: [DCM] deep chlorophyll maximum layer (ENVO:01000326); material: water (ENVO:00002006), including particulate matter (ENVO:01000060) such as... | depth 25 m
GGTTGCTGAACTTCACAGACAAATGGCTATTTTAGATGCCAAAATGAGTTATTTAATACTTAAATAACTTACTGATATCTAAGTAATTAATAAAACGTTACTCAGAATTACCAACTATACAGACCGAATTAAATTCATTATAATAAAATTGAAAACACACCCCGAAATACAACGTCAACATAGATTGTCCAGAGTTTATTTGAAAAAATTCGGATATCAAACTGATGGGGAGTGGATGATTTCCGTAGCGAAAATAGGTTCAAAAAAAACTGACAACGTAAAAATTTCAGAATTTACAGCAGAAGAGAATATTTTTGATTTACCCTTTGAGGATTACGAGTTTAGACGCCACTTTGAAACTTCAAGTGGAAGACTTGAAAGTGATTACAACAGACTTTGTAATAATATTAAAAACCAAAAACAAATTACGTCAAGAGATAAAGATTTATTAAATCATTTCGTACCTAACATACTTTGTCGCACGAGTAATTTTAGAGGCTTTATTCATAAATTAATCCAAGACGTTGAAACAAGAAAATCTCTTTTAGAGGAGATCACTTTATTTCAAGGCGACAAGGCTGAAACAGCAGATTTATTAGACATCCTCAAGCCCGAAGTACACCTCAATATTGTTATTGGGACTTTAATGAATCATTTGGTATTCATTTTCAAAAGATTCAATAAAGTAATTCTAAAATGTCCAGAAGATTATGGATGGTTAACAACTGACAACCCAGTATTCATTGATTTTCAAAACAATGATGAGTGGGTATTGCCGATTGATTCGGAGATATTCTTCCCTTTGACTAAAGAGTACTGTTTGTTTATGTTTAACGAGAATTCTGAACTTAATTCAAATCCATTGCGAAAATTAAATAGAGATAAGGTGAATAAATTGGAATTTGAAACCTTTGAAAATATTACAAGCAAGATTTCAAGAAATTTAGATGAATACCTGATTTTTTATGAAAGATATGAACCAACCATTATTGCAGAATAAAACTGTACCCAATAACTAAGCATACGGTTTGCCCCGCGATAGTGATCGGGGCAGGTCCGCCAAAACTATATGCTATGTTGTGCCGATTACTATCGGTGTCCGGATTCCCGATAGCTATCCGGCCGAATACGATAACTTGAAGTAGGGTGTTAGCTTTTTACCTGAAAAGCAACCCCCCAAAAAGAGTCGATTTTCAGTGGTTTTTGGTTAATATTTGATTACTATTCTTTCATTGTCAGTTTGTGCTTCGTTAATCCAGTTACCATCCAATTTTTCTAGTTCAGCGTAACTGTAAGAAAATCGATATGATGTCAATTTGGCTCTTGGGGTACAAAAACAATAGCGTTACAGGTTTTACCATTGGCAGTTAGGATTTATCTATAGTTAACCATAGATTTGTGCAACAAGAGCCGTATGATGCGAGCGTATCACGTACGGTTCTGTGAGAGGCCTAGGAGGTGAAACCCACTTTGCTTACTCGATGCGTAACGTTGGGGGTCGGCTCAAAACCGAAATAAATAAAAAAGTAAATGAATATAACTATAATAGGAGCTTCGGCTGGAATAGGTTTAGAAACAGTTAAAAGAGGATTAAATCGAAATCATTCGATAACCACCCTTTCTCGATCTAAAATTAAATTAGAAGAGAAGAAATCGTTAAATATGATTATTGGTAATGCAACTAATAAATCAGACCTTTTAACTTCAATTCAAAACGCGGATGCTTTAATTGTAACATTGGGAACGGGTAAGAATATGAAGGCTACTTCCCTTTTTTCAGATTTCGCAAAAATAATTGTGGAAATACATAGAGAGCACAAAATAGATATTCCATTGATTTTTGTTACCGGATTTGGAACAGGTGAAAGTGAAAATTATGTATCTTTTTTTGTGAAGATATTTTTGAAATACTTTTTAAAAGACGTTTATGCAGACAAAACTAAAATGGAAGAAATTGTCGCTAACTCAGATTTGAACTGGACAGTGGTGCGACCAGGTAGATTATTAGACAATGAATTGACCGAAAAATACCGAATTGAAAACAAATTATTCAAAGGAATTAATATCGGGGGAATTAATAGAGCAGACGTAGCAGACTTTTTAATAAAACAAGCGGAAAATCAAACGGAATTAAAAAAGTACGTTGCTATATCTGAAAAGTAAAATAAAAGCCGAACCGCTAATAATGTATATAAAAAATAGGCGAAATAGTAATAAACTCAAGGGTTTTAGCTCGTGTCAAAATTGGTGCTTCGAAATCGCCTACTTGCCATATTCTTATCGTTAGCATTCATTAGAAAAATAAAATGAAACGATATATTTTTCCTCTTATATTATTTTTAGTCGCTCATGGATTTGGAGTTGTCTTGTACAAATTATCCGAGTATTATTTAACTAATGGTTATTCAAGTACTGTAATGAGAGTGGTTCTTGGAATCACTTTTTTTATTTTCGTAATTAAGTATTTAAAAACTATAAAGGATTATTTTAAAATTAGAAATATTCCCAAAGTTCAAATTGGGTTAATCTAATCCTTAACCGAACGAAAACAGCATGAAGAAATATCTTTTTAAATCGGACCGGTTAGGTTTTAGAAATTGGGAGGAAAAGGACATTCCCAAAATGGCGGTTATTAACACTGATGAGGTAGTGATGCAATATTTTCCAAGTGTTCAGAACAGGAAACAAACCCAACTTTTTGTGGATAGAATGAAGGCGCAAATGGCTAAAAATGGATTTTGCTATTTTGCGGTTGATAAATTGGTGAATAACGAGTTTATTGGGTTTATAGGTATTTCCGAGCAAAATTTTGAAGCAGATTTCACCCCATGTGTAGATATTGGTTGGCGATTAGCTCAAAACGAATGGGGTAAAGGATACGCCACTGAAGGGGCTAGAAAATGCCTTGAATTTGCTTTTAATCATGTCGGACTGAAAAGAATTAACGCCATTTGTCCTACAATAAATGTAAAATCGGAAAGGGTTATGGAAAAACTCGGTATGAAGAAAGTGAAAATTTTCAAGCATCCATTATTAGCGGATTTTAAAAAGTTAGAACGTTGTGTACTGTATGAAGTTGAACAGCATTAACACGGTTTTAGCATTCATATTGAGGCAACTACTGTTGAATTAAAGAATGAAAATAGTGTAAATATTAATTTAATGAAACTCCAAAATGCTGGATTAGAATTTGGTCGAGCTCTGCTAAATCAGTAATTAATTCGCGTTGATTTTTTGTGATAACCCCATCCGATTTTAAAGTTTGCAATCGTTTTTTCAGTTCCACCATTTTGAAGTAGAACGAAGGTGATTTCAACGCAAAGGGGAGTAGAGAGACTTTTTCTTCTATGTCCGTTTTCTTTTGTTTCACTAATTGAATTACATCCACAGCGGTCTTAAATTCCAATTCTTTAGCATTTACCGCATTTAATAGTTGGCACTTAAATTTGTCACAGTTTTTGGGTCGGTCGGCATAAATGGTGCAGCCATCACAGTATTTATTGCACGGATGTAAAAAGAAGCCGTTTGCATCTTCTTCCTCAATTTCCATTATTTGTTTTAGCCTGGGTATTTCTTCATGTTCGAGCTCCACAAAACCAATCAAGGTGCCATCGCAACACAGGCCGCAAGCCAAACAAATATTTAATGAATCATCCATCTTTTACCCCGTATTATATTCCTTGGAAATATACGGTATTAAAGAGCGCAGGATATTTTTAAGTGAATTATCTCAGCGTATGAGAAAGAAAAAACAAGCGGTAGATAAGTGACCGATTTTTAGTTGGATAGCCAATTATATTTGGTCTATCTTGTAAAGAATTCTAATATTTTATGTTCAGCCCAAGTAGTTTCTAGTTGGCGAGGTGCGTACACAAAGCCTACATGACCTCCAAATTTTGGAGTAAGCATTTCCAAAAACGGGTTTTGACTCACTTCCGAATAAGGAAAACAGGCAGGAGCCAAAAATGGGTCGTTTTTAGCATTTAGTATAAGTGTAGGCACGTGAATACGTTTTAAAAAGGGCTTTGAGCTGGATTTGGTCCAATAATCTTGCGCACTTTCAAATCCATTAGCAGGAGCGGTAAAGTACTGGTCGAAAGCTAAAAAAGTACGAGCAGCAAGTATTTTTTTTGTATCTAATTTTTTCTCCGGAAATTGAGCGACTTTCTGCAGGTATTTGGCTTTAAGAGTCCGTAAAAAACGATACATATATACCTTGTTTTGGCTCTTGGCGAGTTGATACGATGAACTTTCTAAATCTACGGGAGTAGAAATAGCACAGATTCCGTTTAGCTGAGGGGGAAGTTTTTCGGACTCTTCACCAGCGTATTTTAAACCAATGTTGCCGCCCATGCTAAAACCTGCATAATACATAGCAGGATAGGAGTATTGTTGACATATATGAGCGATTACTTCTTTTAAATCGGCCGACTTTCCAGTGTGGTATGATTCAAATTTAAGATTGGACTGGCCACTGCATCCGCGCCAATTAATAGCCATTACATCAAACCCTTGTTGAATGGCATTTTTAGTAAGCCCAACCACGTATGACGAGGCGCTGCTACCTTCCAATCCATGTCCAATAATTAGTAGCTTAGCATTTCCTCTGGCTACCCAGTCCAAATCAATAAAATCGCCATCTTCTGTAGCCATTCGGGTACGCTCAAAATCAACGGTACCCTTTCTAAATAGGGTTGGCCAAATAGTGCCTAGATGTCCGTTTTTTAGCGGAAACGAAGGGTTGAATTCAGACAAATACATGGCGAAAGAAGTGATTATTGTTTTTTCTTTTCTTCTGCTCGTTTGGCTTTTTGCATCGGGTTTTCACCTATGCTTTGGTATTTGAATTGTTTACGTGCTTTGTATAAATCAAATCGGGATGGAACAGCTTGCTGCGGCCAATAATTGTTACTTCGGTCAATATCTGCTGTTTCTAAAAATGGGTCTAAAACAATGCGCATTACTTTTTTGTCAAATAAAAACAATTTGGTAGCGGATACATTTTTTCTTCTCCAAATTTCTGCCGGAATTCTACTTATCAATTTAGAACCATCTTCAAATTCAAATTCTAAAATAATAGGCATCACCAATCCACCAAACAAATCAAAATGGAGCTCATAGTAATTGGTGTTTGTATCCAATAACATGGCTTCTTGGTCGGTCAAATTATTTTTGAACTGGTTGTATTTTTCAATATCCAATACGTCAAAACTGTACGGGTCTTGGGTATCGTAAAAATCGCGCATGGATTCATCTTTTTCCACTACAGATTCAAAAGCTTCAGCATCTCTAATCGTACCAATATCGTCCGTTTTATTTGCATCTTCTGCTTTTTTAACGGAAGCTATTTCTTCCGGGTTTTGGGTATTTACCTTGTACCAATTTACTTCAGAAAGCGAAATATCTACATTGTCGATGGTATAAAACCAGCCTCTCCAATACCAATCCAAATCTACTGCAGAAGCATCTTCCATAGTTCTAAAAAAGTCGGCTGGGGTAGGGTGTTTAAACGCCCAACGTTGTGCATACGTTTTAAATGCGTAATCAAATAACGCTCTACCCATGACGGTTTCTCTCAGTATATTTAAAGAAGTAGCCGTTTTTGCGTAGGCGTTATTACCAAATTGAATGAGCGATTCAGAATTGGTCATAATCGGTACCATTCCGTTGGTACTGCCACTCATGTAGGGTACAATGTTTTGCGCAGGGCCTCTTCTTGATGGATAGTTTTTATCCCATTCTTGCTCAGTTAGGTATTGCACAAAAGTGTTTAAACCTTCATCCATCCAAGTCCATTGACGCTCGTCTGAATTAATTATCATAGGAAAGAAATTGTGCCCAACCTCATGTATAATTACCGATTGCATACCGTGTTTGGTACTTTCAGAATAGGTGCCATCCGCCTCTGGACGCCCCCCATTAAAACAAATCATTGGGTATTCCATTCCAATCCATTTTGAATGAACTGAAATAGCCACAGGATACGTGTAATCAATAGTATACTTAGAATACGTTGCAATGGTATGGGCAACTACTCGGGTAGAATATTGACCCCATAACGGGTTTCCTTCTTTGGGGTAATAGCTCATGGCCATTACCGTTTTGTTACCCACTTTTACACCCATCGCATCCCAAATAAATTTACGAGAAGATGCAAAGGCAAAATCACGCACGTTTTCAGCGTAGAAAGTCCACGTTTTTGTTCCAGTGGCATGGTCCTTTTCGGTTTTTTCGGCTTCCTCTTGATTCACTATAAGTACTGGCGTATCGGATGATTTAGCTTGTTCAAATCGTTTTCTTTGTGCAGAGGTAAGTACAGATGATGCATTTTGTAATGAACCGGTAGCGCCAATAATATGGTCTTTTGGAGCGGTTATGCTCACTTTATAGTTTCCAAATGTTAAAGCAAATTCGCCACTGCCCAAAAACTGTTTGTTTTGCCATCCCTCCACTTCATTATATACTGCCATTCTTGGGTAAAACTGTGCAATGGTATATAGGTAATTGTCTTCATCTTTAAAATACTCGTAGCCACTACGGCCTCCAATTTCCATTCGGTTATTGATATTATACCACCATTTAATAGAAAAACTCATTTTTGCTCCTGGCTTTAAAGCCGTTGGTAATTCCACCCGCATCATGGTTTTATTAACGGTATATTCTAAATCTTTTCCGTTGCTCGCTTTTACTTCGGTAAGTTTAAACCCGCCATCAAACTGGTTCTGAAATTTTTTCATGCTTTGAAAAGTCATCCCTTTTTTGCCAATAGAGGTTTGGTCCACTAATTGACGGTCAGAGCCCTGTGCGCGCATGTTTTGGTCTAATTGAATCCATAAATAGGTCAATTCATCTTTTGAATTATTATGGTAGGTAATAACCTCTTCTCCCGTAATTTTTTGATTCTCATCATCTAAAACCACTTTGATTACGTAATCCGCTTGTTGCTGGTAATATTCACTTCCCGGAGCACCAGAAGCAGTTCGGTACATGTTCGGACCAGGCAATTCTTCCTTCAATTGCTTAAACTTGTCGGCACTATAAGAGGTCGAATTTTGGATGGTTTTTTGGCTGTAACCGTTAAAGGTACTCAGTCCAATGGCCACAATGGTAATTACTTGACGGATGTTTTTCATAGTTCAAAAATGTGATGACAAAGAAAAAATTATATCTGAGAATGAGGGTGCTTTATGTATCAATTGTGGATATCTTACTATTATTTATCCTATAAGGGTCTTGTTAATAAGGGTTGTTAGCGGTGAATTTGTTTGAATACACACTTGATGGACCGCCATAAAAATGAACATATTGGCAATTAAATACCCCCAAATATTACTTAATAATCCAGGTAGCGCTAGTTTTTTCTTTCGTGAATAGCGCTTTTTCCTTTTTTTGACCGTATTTAAATTCCACTATATTTTGTTGGTCCAGAAAAGTCCGAGTGAGCATTTCATTATAAAATGCAAAACTTTTAAAATGGGGAAGGTCGTTCAATTCAAAATAAATGGTGGTGCGGTCGGGATTCGTTTCTACGGGAAGAAATTGCACCTGTTTTAACACAATTCCATCGATAATAATATGAATGTTATCCAAAACGTATTTTTCTATTAAGGTTTGCGCAGAATCACTCAAGGTATCGTTGCCTAAGAAGAATTTTTCGGGATGATATTGCAATTTAATTTCATTTTCCAAATCATCCGTAAACACTTCTACGGCAAAATTGAGATTATTGGAAGCTGCTTTGTAATTTATTTCTGTGTACGAAACGTGGTATGGGTGGGGGATGAAAGAAATAAAACTGAACAGAGTGAACCAAACCAGCCCAAAAAGGAACGTTTTTTTTCCGTTTAAATATCCTATATTCTGTTTAACAAAAAATTGACCCAAATTCCACATAAACGCTGTATTTTGCGAGCCAAATTTAAAACACTTAAAATTAAAATGTCCATGTTTAAAAAAATTGCCTTAGTAAGTGCCGTAGTTTTTTCTGCCATTGGTGGAATAAATGCACAAGAAGCTGACACTGTTAGAAATACAGAAGATGGCGGATATTTATTTACGATTAATAATAGTATTGAGTCTACGGATGTAAAAAACCAATACCGTTCAGGAACATGTTGGAGTTTCTCCGCATTATCATTTTTTGAAGCAGAAGCTGCTAGAATGGGAAAAGGAGACTACAATTTTTCTGAAATGTTTGTGGTTTGGCATACCTATTCTGATAAAGCCACCAAAACGGTAAGAATGTACGGAGAATTAAATTTTGGACCAGGTGGAGCTTTTCATGATGTATTGTACGTTATGAAACATTACGGAATGGTGCCTGATACGGTTTACACTGGATTAAATTACGGAACAAAAAAGCACGTTCATAATGAAATGGACCAAATGCTGAAAGCACAAGTGGATGTTGTGGTGAAAAATCCAAATAAAAAATTGACTACCGCATGGCATCCAGCTGTGGAAGGTACGTTGAATGCGTATTTGGGCGAACTACCTACAGAATTTATGTATGAAGGAAAGAAATATACTCCTCAATCATTTTTGAAAGAAACAGGTTTAAATCCAGATGATTATGTAGCTTTAACTTCATTTAATCACCATCCTTATTATGAGGAATTTCCAATCGCTGTTGCCGATAACTGGTTATGGAAAGAATTCTACAATTTACCTTTAGATGAGTTGATGCAAGTAATGGATAATGCTTTAGAAAACAAATATTCTATTGCTTGGGCGGCTGACGTAAGTGAAAAAGGTTTTTCATTTAGAGACCGTTTAGCTGTTGTGCCTGCCGATTTGGACAATATTTCTGTAAAAGGAAAAGACAATAAAAATTACAGCGATGCCGGTGCAGAGAAAAAAGGAAGTGCATTTGATGCGCCTGTAGATGAAATGGTAATTACCCAAGAAAATCGTCAAGAGGCGTATGATACGCAAGAAACCACTGATGATCATGGAATGCATATTACTGGTATGGCTCACGACCAATTTGGAACGAAATATTACATCGTAAAAAATTCATGGGGAACCAAATACAATGATGGCTATTTCTTTGCTTCTGAAGCGTATGTACGTTACAAAACAATGGATATTTTAGTTCATAAAGATGCGATTCCTAAAGCGTTAAAAAAGAAATTGGGAATTAAGTAATTAGATTTTTTCAGTCGATAGGCTGTAAAAAAAAAATGGCGAATAAATTGATGTTTATTCGCCATTTTTTTGCTTTAAAGGTTCGGTTACTGCTTTAGAATTCCTTCACAAATTCGTTTTACCATTCCGGGCCCTTCATAAATAAACCCAGTATAAACCTGAATCAAAGATGCTCCAGCATTTAGTTTTTCAATGGCATCTTGGGCGGTTTGTATTCCACCTACCCCTATGATTGGAAAACTACCACCTGATTTTTTATTCAAGTAGCGAATCACTTCGGTAGACCTGTTTTTGACGGGTTTTCCACTTAACCCACCCATTTCTTCGGTAATTGATTTACCTGTTTTCAAACCCGCCCGGCTAATAGTCGTGTTGGTAGCTATCACGCCATCGGTTTGTGTTTCGGTAATAATATCCACAATATCATCCAATTGAGAGTCAGTTAAATCGGGTGCGATCTTTAATAAAATCGGCTTAGCATTAGCTTTCTTATTGTTTCGCTCTTGGAGTGCATTTAATATTTCCGTTAGTGGACCTTTGTCTTGTAGCTCCCGCAAACCAGGAGTGTTTGGAGAACTTACGTTTACCACGAAATAATCAACATACTCAAAAAGTGCGTCAAAAGCGGTAGTATAATCGTTCAAAGCCTCCGCATTGGGTGTGACCTTGTTTTTACCAATATTACCTCCGATAATGAGGTTTTTTGGTCGGTTTTTTAAATTATGGATGGCTAATTCAACTCCGCCATTATTAAATCCCATTCGATTAATTAGTCCTTCATCGGCAGGCAAACGAAACATTCTTGGGGCAGGATTTCCAGGTTGCGCAACCGGAGTAACGGTTCCTATTTCAATAAATCCAAAACCCAAACTAGCTATTTCTTGATAGTAATCTGCGTTTTTATCAAATCCTGCCGCTAATCCTACGGGATTTGGAAATTTTATTCCAAAAACTTCGCGCTCCAATCTGTTATCAGTGACCGAAAAAAGGTTTTTAAAAACAGATTTCATCCCTGGAATTGCTAGACTTGTATGGAGCAAATTCATAACTAAATGATGCGCTTTCTCTGGAGGAAAGCGAAAGAAAAAGGGGCGTAATAGCGACTTATACATGGTTTATGCCAATTCTAAAGGTACATATTCCGTTACTTCTAATCCGTATCCCACGATACCTGTTCTTATGGTAGAGCGGCTACTCATTACTTTCATTTTACTGATTCCTAAATCACGTAAAATTTGTGCGCCAATTCCGTAATCTCTATTGTCAATTTTAATATTGGAATTAAGTTTTGCACTTACCGAATCAATTCCACCGGCTGTGATACCATTGGCAGGTGTTTGAGAATGACCTTGCTGCATATATAAAATAGCTCCTTTACCTTCTTTTTCAATTTGGCGCATAGCTGCATGAATTTGAGGCCCGGTAGAACAATTCAAACTACTAAACACATCTCCTTGCACATAGCTAGAATGAACACGAACTAAAACCGCTTCATCGGGATTGAAATCACCCAAGGTCAACGCAATATGTTTGTCGCCTGTGGTAGTTTGCTCATAGGTAATAAGTCTGTAATCATGGCCATTAATGCTTTCGGTAACCTCAAACATACGTTCAATTAAAGATTCATTTTCCATTCGGTACGCAATTAAATCTTCAATGCTAACGAGTTTAACATCCAATTTTTTAGCGAGTTCCCGAAGTTGCGGTAAACGCGCCATGGAACCATCTTCATTCATGATTTCCACTATAACCCCAGCAGGTTCGAATCCAGCTAAACGAGCTAAATCAATGGCTGCTTCGGTGTGACCGGTTCTACGTAAAACGCCCCCATTTTTTGCAATAAGTGGAAATACGTGACCAGGTTTACCAAATTTTTTGGTTTCAGGGTGTTCGCTTACCAGTGCTTTAATGGTACTAGAACGGTCGGAAGCCGAAATTCCGGTGGTATTTCCGTCTCCTAATAAATCGATAGAAACAGTAAAAGCAGTTTCTTGCGGGTCGGAAGTGTTACCTACCATTAAATCTAAACCCAAACGTTTAGCTCGTTTTGCAGTAATGGGAGTACAGATTAAACCTCTTCCATGGGTAGCCATGTAATTAATCATTTCAGGGGTTACGCGTTCTGCAGCCGCAACAAAGTCGCCTTCGTTTTCGCGATTTTCATCGTCAACTACAATAACAACTTTTCCTAGTTTTATATCGGCAATAGCCTCTTCAATGGTATTTAATGGTGCGCTCATGATGTCATTTTTGGTGGTGCAAAAATAGGTATTTCAAAAGGTTAATTAGGGGTTGTTTTCTACGATGTTTTTACAAAGAATTGGCTGATTAAAGAGATAATGATAATTATTTTTTCTTTGCCATTAGTTCTCCGAATTTGAATTTTGTTCTTTTCCATTTTATCTGCGTTAAATTGGTTAACCATAGCGTTGCTATGCTGAAAAAATTTGCCTTGCTAAAACGAAAAATTACTTCATTCAAAAATCGAATAACCTAAATGGCTTGAGTATATTTGTGACCTATAAAAATGAACGTATAGTAAAGCATCATGAAGTTAGTTACTCTAGAAGATTACATTATAAAAAAGCAAAGTGATTTCCCTTACGCCACAGGCGAATTAACTGGGTTATTAAGCGCCATTGTTTTGGCTGCTAAGGTGGTAAACCGTGAAGTAAATAAAGCTGGAATTGCGGATATTACTGGGGCTATTGGCACTGAAAATATTCAAGGAGAGCAACAACAAAAACTAGATGTGTATGCGGATGAAACGTTCATGCATGCATTAGAATCACAAGGTCAAGTGTGTGGAATGGCATCTGAGGAACAAGAGGATTTCGTACAGTTCGATAGTCATGTGGCACAAAACGGAAATTACGTGGTGATGATAGATCCTTTGGATGGGTCGTCCAACATTGACGTGAATGTAAGTATTGGAACCATTTTTTCTATTTATCGAAGAGTATCTCCGGTAGGTTCTCCGCTTGAAATGCGCGATTTTTTACAAAAAGGTGATTTGCAAGTAGCTGCTGGATATGTGATTTACGGAAGTTCAACCATGCTAGTGTACACTACTGGTAAAGGGGTAAATGGGTTTACCTTAGATCCGTCTTTAGGTACTTTTTATCTATCTCATCCGTTGATGCAAATTCCAAAAAAAGGAAAAATATATTCTATTAATGAAGGAAATTACCCGCATTTTTCAGCGGGAATGAAAAAATATATTGCGCATTGCAAGGAATTGGATTCCGATTCTAATAGACCATATAGTGCGCGTTACATTGGTTCGCTAGTGGCAGATTTTCATAGAAATATGCTGAAGGGTGGCATCTTTATGTATCCCGCTACAACCACAGCTACCAATGGGAAATTACGTTTACTATATGAATGCAATCCATTTGCTATGATTGCCGAACAAGCCGGGGGAATGGCAACCGATGGAACACAAAGAGTTATGGAAATTGACCCAACGGGATTACATCAAAGAATTCCTTATTTCACGGGTTCAGTAGACATGGTAGAGAACGTAGTTTCTTTCTTGGCACAGGATAATTAAAATAAATTTCATGAAGGAAAGACGCTTTTAAGAGCGTCTTTTTTTGTTTAAATAAACCAATAAAAATGACAATAGAATCACTTAAAGAAGCTTTTGAAGACCATGCCGTTGGCATGGAATTAAAGATGTATTTACGTGATACTGAATCCGGTCGTTTTAAAGTTTCTGGGTTAGTCGGTTCAGGCTTATCTCTTTTTGTACAAGGGGTTATTTCGCATTTGCGCGGAAGCCATTTGATAGTTGCCAATGACCGAGAAGAGGCCGCCTATCTACACAATGATTTTTTGGCTATTCTTCCAGAAAATAAACTTCATTTTTTGCCTGCCTCGTCTAGGACACCTTATCGAGAAGATAAAACTAATGATGTGGACGTGCTGCAACGTACAGAAACTTTGGATGCAGTTAGTCACCGCAAAGAGGTGGTTGTTATTACTTACCCCGAAGCACTTTCAGAACGAGTGGTTACACGTAAGGAACTTAAAAGTAAAACGCTAGATATTAAAATAGGTGATGAAATAACCCTAGATTTCATTAGTGAGTTATTGGAAGAATACCAATTTGAGCGAGAGGATTTTGTCGCTAAACCCGGTGATTTTGCTATTCGAGGTGGAATTGTAGATATTTTTTCTTACCACCATGATTTTCCGTATCGTGTAGAGTTTTTTGGCGATGAAGTTGATTCTATCCGGACTTTCGACCCAGCAACTCAATTATCGGATCACAATTACCAAAGAATCAGCATTGTTCCTGACGTAAGAAATCAAGTGTTGGTGGAAAATAGAATTAATGTTTTAGATTTTTTTACGCCATCTACTACTTTGTGGTTTAAGGATATTCAATTTGCAATAGACCGAATTGAAAAGGAATTTAACCTTGCAGTTGAGTTGTATCCTAAAACGGAAAACAAGGAAACTATTCAGCTACCACCCGAGGAATTATTTGTATGGGGTAAAAAGATTTTGGATATCTGTGAGAGCAAAAAGGTGGTGGAGTTAGGAATGAATAATTTCTACCGCGATGCGACCAAATTAAGTGTGAATCAAATTCCACAACCCGTTTTCAATAAAAATTTCGAACTATTAAGCGAGGATTTTGAAGAAAACACCAAAAATAAAATTCAAAATGTAATTGCTTCTTCATCTGCCAAACAGATAAATAGATTGCATGCCATATTTGAGGATTTTGAAAAACAGCATACTTTTTCGCCCATTTTACTGGATTTGCATCAGGGTTTTGTGGATAAGGATTTGAAAATTGCATGTTATACAGATCATCAAATTTTCGAACGTTTTCATCGCTTCCATTTAAAAGAAGGCTTTAAAAAAAGTCAACAGGACATTACCCTACAAGATTTAGCCAAATTGGAAACCGGAGATTTTGTGACCCATGTGGATCACGGAATTGGGAAATTTGCAGGTCTAGTTAAAGTAGATAATAACGGGAAAAAGCAAGAGGCAATCAAACTGATTTATCGCGATAATGATGTGTTGTATGTGAGCATTCATTCGCTGCACCGCATTGCTCGCTTTACCGGTAAGGATGGAAGAGAGCCTAAAGTCCATAAAATTGGCTCTCCTTCTTGGAAAAACACCAAGTCCAAAACGAAGAGTAAAATTAAAAAAATTGCGTATGATTTAATTCAATTATATGCGAAACGAAAAACGGTAAAAGGCTTTCAGTATCTACCTGATTCTTATTTACAGCATGAATTAGAAGCTTCCTTTTTATATGAGGATACTCCGGATCAGGAATCGTCTACCGTTGATGTGAAAGCTGATATGGAGTCAGAAACACCAATGGACCGATTGGTTTGTGGGGATGTGGGGTTTGGAAAAACTGAAATCGCTATTCGGGCTGCTTTCAAAGCAGCGGTGAATGGAAAACAAACAGCGGTGCTTGTTCCAACTACCATTTTGGCCATGCAGCATCACAAAAGTTTTACCGAAAGATTAAAAGATTTTCCAGTTACGGTTGAATATGTAAATCGGTTCAGGTCGGCTGGTCAAACCAAAGAAGTACTGAAAAAATTAAGTCAGGGTAAGGTAGATATTCTAATCGGTACCCACCGAATTGTGGGTAAAGATGTGGAGTTTAACGACCTGGGGTTATTGATAATTGATGAAGAACAAAAATTTGGTGTAGGTGTAAAAGACAAGCTTAAAACGTTGAAACAGAATGTGGATACACTTACGCTAACCGCCACTCCAATTCCTAGAACGCTACAATTTAGTATGATGGGAGCCCGTGATTTATCTATAATTAGTACGCCACCACCTAATCGCCAACCGGTTGAAACAGAAGTACATACTTTTACTGAAGAAATTTTTAAAGATGCTATTAGCTATGAAATTGCACGTGACGGGCAGGTTTTTATCGTAAATAATAGGGTGTCCAATTTAGAAGAAATTGCCAATATGGTAAGACGTTCAGTTCCTGGAGCCCGTGTAATTACTGGACATGGACAATTGGATGGAAAAGAATTAGAAAAAAGAATGCTCGCATTCGTAAATGGAGAATATGATGTATTGGTAGCAACCACCATCATAGAATCGGGATTGGATATTTCTAATGCGAATACGATTTTGATAAATAATGCCCATCATTTTGGACTGAGTGATTTACACCAAATGCGAGGTAGAGTAGGGCGTTCCAATCGAAAAGCATTTTGTTATTTAATTGCTCCACCCATGTCTACGCTAACCAACGAAGGGAGAAAAAGGCTGGAAGCCATTACTCAATTTTCTGATTTGGGAAGTGGGATGAACATAGCTATGCGTGATTTAGATATTCGCGGTGCAGGTGATTTATTAGGGGGTGAACAAACCGGATTTATTAGCGAAATAGGATTTGAAATGTATCAGAAAATCCTAGACGAGGCAATTGAGGAGCTAAAAGAAACAGAGTTTAAGGAAATGTATGCCCACGAGGAAAAAGAATATGTGCGTGACACCGCACTAGAGAGCGACCTAGAAATTCTAATTCCGGATGCCTATGTTCAAAATGTGAGTGAGCGTTTGAAACTATATAAAATATTGGCAGATGCTAGTACCATTGCCGATTTAGAAACATTTAGTGCGCAGTTAATAGACCGTTTTGGGCCGTTACCAAAAGAGACGGTGTTATTGATTGAATCGGTTAAACTAAAATGGAAAGCGAAGGAAATTGGTTTTGAAAAATTAGTTTTAAAAAGCAAAAAATTAATTGGGTATTTTGTAAGTAATCAACAATCCAGTTATTATGAAAGCCCACTTTTTCATCGGGTTTTAGATTTTGTGCAACGCTATCCAAACAAAGCACAATTAAAGGAAAAGAATGGAAAACTTAGCTTGGTATTTGAACAGGTAACACATTTAGAATTTGCAAATAATCTACTTCAAGATATGTTGAATTTTGAGGTAAAAACCAAGTAATCTTTCAATATGCTACAAACTAGGTTAGTACATATCTACTTTTTGTTATATATTGACAATCTAATATTTGATAATCGTTTAGCCCAATTTATGGGAAAGAAATTGGGGATCGAATTAAATCAATAATAAGTCACATTATGAGAATTCTTGTACCTACAGATTGTTCTGATTTGTCTGCCGTAGCGCTCAAACCCGCTAGGTTAATGGCAGAGAAGTTTAATGCCAAAATTTTGGCATTAAAAGTAATTAATGCCCCAGTAGATGCTGTTTTTAATAAAGAGGGTGAGCTCATTGACGAAGAGGAATTTGATACTACACAATACAAAAAAGAACTAAAAAACGGGAACTCTCAAATACTAGCGTGGGCACAAAAGCACGAAACACAGGTAGAGCCAATTATGCGTTCAGGTCTTTTTATCGATACCATTTTAAGGGTCATAGAAAATCAAAATATCGACTTGGTTATCATGCATTCTGATCGTACAACTGGATTAAAAAAGATAGTACATGGACCTATGGTAGAACGAATCGTATTGAATTCTAAGGTTCCTATTTTAACCGTAAAAGATTACTTTAATTCATTCGAAAACATTGCATTTGCTAATAACTTCCGAAGATCAGATATTCGAATCGGAATGGTAAAAAAAATTCAGGAAGCTTTTCATTCCAAGCTCCATTTGGTGCGCGCCAATACGCCACGAAAGTTTATGAGTGAAAATGAAGCAATGGATGGGATGAAAGCATTTGCAAAAAAGCATAACCTAACGAATGTAGCGTACCATTTAATAAATGGGAAGAAAATTAATGAGGCCATTAATGATTTTTGTAAGATTCACAAAATTGATATGATGTCTATAGGTTCCAAACAACGAAAAGGATTAATTGGCGTAATGCGTGGATGTCCGTCCAAGGAAATAGTAAATGAAATGCAATTTCCAGTGTTGACATTTAGCTCAAAACAACAAAAAAATATAGTATGATAGAATTAATTAAAGAACCATGGCCTTGGTATGTCGCGGGACCGCTCATTGCGGTGGTATATACCTTATTAGCCTTATTTGGTAAGAGTTTTGGCATATCGGCTTCTCTTCGTGCTGCTTGTGCAATGGCCGGAGCCGGAAAAAGAATACCGTTTTTTGATTTTGATTGGAAAAGCCAAACATGGAATTTCATGTTTATTATTGGTTCCATCATTGGAGGGTTTATTGCTTCTAAATATATGATGAATGGAAAAGGAATGATTTTAGCAGAATCTACCATAGAATCATTGAAAGGACTAGGTTTGACGAGTTATCAAGATGGTATTTATCCAACAGAAGTGCTAACTTTTGAAGCCTTGTTTACGTTGCGCGGGTTTATTTTCATGGTGATTGGTGGGTTCCTGATTGGTTTTGGTTCCCGTTGGGCGGGAGGTTGCACTTCAGGTCACGCCATAAGTGGATTGGCCAATTTGCAATTACCATCCTTAATAGCCGTGATAGGATTCTTTATTGGTGGTTTAATCATGACGTTTTTCTTTATTCCAATAATCTTTAATTTATAGTTTATGCAGTATTTAAAATATATAGGATTAGGAATTGTATTTGGTATCATGTTTACCAAAGCGGAAATAATTTCATGGTATCGAATTTATGAAATGTTTCGATTTGAAAATTTCCACATGTACGGTGTCATTGGTTCGGCAGTAGTTTTATCAGCTATAAGCACAGCGGTAATCAAAAAAGTGGGTATCAAAGATGTTGGAGGTAACCCCATTGTATTTAGTGTCAAAGCCATGAGTATTCCACGTTATTTATTGGGAGGAATTATTTTCGGAATGGGCTGGGCGCTTACAGGTGCATGTCCCGGACCTTTATACGTATTGTTAGGAAATGGCGCCTATATGATTATAGTTACCATAATTTCTGCGGTGGTTGGTACCTGGGTTTATGGTATGCTTCGAGATAAATTACCTCATTAAGGTTGGTATCAATTAAGTAGCCTAACCCCCTTTCAGTTTTTTTTGGTTATCAAAAATAGCTTTATAAGATTTAAGTCGATATCCACGTGGTTATCGACTTTTACTTTTGTAGGAATTGGTGTAGGCCATTTTACGGAAGATTGGAAAAAAATGAAAGTACTGACAGGTATAAATAATAATGCAACCCCTTCAACCCTCTATGGATACTGCAGAAAGTTTGATTATAAAGCGTGGGTATTCTAAAGGTAACCTTGTTTAAAGGGAGGCCTAATAGAAGGTATGATACCCAAATATTAGCGCATAAAAAAGCCCTTCTAGTTTCTAGAAGGGCTTTAAATATTTTTAAGATTCGTTTATTTAACGAATAACCAACTTACTTTTTTCTCGGTAGCTATTGAGTATCCATAAAAGAATACACCTACAAAGAATAAGTTACTTAAAAGACTATTTAGTACAAAAGGTAAACCAGCCTCAAATGAGAGCATAAGTCCACTTAAATCTTGGCTGTAAAGAGGACTGTAAAGCCAAGCACCAAAATTAGTTAGTACGTAAAATAAAATAGTAGCTAAAGCGGTAGTACCAATAATTGGCAACGCTTTAAATGATCTAATAGTTACGTGAGCCAATACAGTCATCAAAATAAATGCAGCATAAATCCAACCAGATGATGCGCCAAAGAATACAAATTCATCGTAATACTCTGCGTAAAAAACATTATTGATGATGATGTCGCTAAAGAAAATAGCACTTAAAGGAATTAATACTGCCGCTAAGGAATTTCTTAAAGTGGCACCTCCAAAAATAGCAATGGCAGCAACTGCTGTAACATTAGGCCAGTGAGGAATAATTCGAGTCATTGCTACAGCAAATACTGCGAAAAAAATAATTGAAATCTTTGGACTTATTTTAGAAAGCATAATCTTATCGTTTTGGCAAAAATAGTCAACAAATTGATTGGATAGTCCATAAAATGTAAAATGCCTAAAGAATTTATTCGATGTGTTTTTAACAATCACTTTTCTGAAAACTTTTTGATTAATCGTAATTCAAGGTTTGGAATTAATTACTATTGATTAAATAACAACATTAGTAAAAAGGAGTAAGTGCCATTAGTAGTATTAATTGTATGAGTGAGAGAGTAAAGCCTAATGTATTAGAGCTATTAGGAAAAATGTACGTGCAAATCAATCCTAATAATCAGGTTATTAATGTGAATTCACGAACTTGTGAAGTCATAGGTTATACGAAAAACGAAATGTTGGGTAAAGATTGGTTTGAACATTTTGTTCCTAAAAAAGAAGGAACAAAACCAAATCACGAAACTCCTATTGCTGACCTTTTTTACGATAAACCTATCTTAACCAAAGCCGGAACGGAAGTAATGATTTCCTGGCACATGACCGAAATTTTTACCGAAACCGGTAAATTGGAAAGTATTATTTGCGTGGGTGATGATGTTTCAAGGCATGAAAATTATTTGGTGACACTTCATAAAATTTCATCCTTACTGGTTCCTGATTCGCCCGATGTGCCTTATGCTGAGTTTGCTAAGCTGGTAGGTGAAGCTGCAAATGCAGACCATACTTATGTGTTTCTGAATAATTTGAATAGTTTAGGTCGTGTCGTTTCACATAAGGTAAGTGAATGGGGAAGAGGTCAGTTTATTGATAATGCTGATGTTCTACCTGGATTGAATAAAATTGAAATTGATAGTTTTTCAGAAGAATGGACCAATAAAATTAAAGCGGGAATTTCACTCAACTTGAAAGTTTCTTCTTTTCCTCAAAGAGAACAAGAGTTTTTTAAAAAGTTGAATATCAAAGCAATTTTATTGATACCTATTATAGTTGATGGTAAGTTTTTTGGTTTCGTTGGTTTTGATAACAGGGAGAATGAAAGAAAGTGGACCAATACAGAAATGAAATTTTTGAAAGCGAGTGTTACTAATTTGGAACAACGAATTATTCGAAATGCGACCTTGAAAACCTTGCGACTTGAAAATAGTAAATTTCAGGCAACCATGGATGCGATTGAATCGATGGTTTTTGTGGCTAACTTGGATTCCAATCAGTTGATTTTCATAAATGAATATGCGGTTCAGTCCATAGGTAATGTGCTTGGCCAAAAGTTAAGTGAGGTGCTGAAGTTAAACCTACCACTACCAAAAGGCTATAACGAAAATTTGAATTTATTTTCCACTGAAAATCACCCCCAAGAAGCATCCGAATGGTATTTAGAAAGTGATGCAGCTGGGCGGGTGTACACTAGCAAAGTAAAAGCGATACAATGGACAAATAACGAATGGGTACGTTTGGAAACCATTGTAGATGTAACAGATAAAAAGAGGTCTGAAAAAACATTATTGGAAAGTGAGTCGAAATTTAGAAAGCTATCCGCCTTGACTATCGAGGGTATTTTGATTCATAATAAAGGGGTCATTATTGATGCCAATTTAGCATTGTGTAATATGCTGGGATATAGTTACAAAGAGTTAATTGGTGTGAATATTATTGACTTGGTTGTGCTACCTGAGTACCATCAAGTAGTGTTGAAAAATTTGGAAGAAAAAAACCCTGAACCATACGAAGTATTTGCGAAAGGAAAGGATGGAATAGTTTTCCCTACCGAAGTGGAAGCAAAAACGATTACTTATAATGAGGAGCAAATTAGAGTGGTGGCCATTCGTAATATTACAGATAGAAAAAAAACGGAAAAAGAATTAATCCGACAAAAAGAAAAGGCAGAAGAAAGTAACCGGTTAAAAACCCAATTTTTAAATAACATGTCACATGAAATTAGAACTCCATTAAACGGTATCGTAGGATTTACCCAATTTTTGGATGACCCTGATTTGACGGCTGAGAAAAAATCTCATTTTGTAAATATCATCCAAAGTAGCAGTGTGCAATTAACAAGAATAATTGATGATATAATCGAGATTTCAAAATTGGAAACGAAGCAGGTTAAACCTAGAATGGAAAAAATAAATTTAAATTCAATTTTATTTGAACTGTTCTCCATTTTTGAATTAAAGGCAAAAGAAAAACAAGTGTCGCTTCATTTAAATAAGGGATTACCTGATATCAAAAGCGAAATTTATACGGACAAGACTAAAATCCTGAAAATTTTAAATAACCTGGTGGAAAATGCCTTGAAATTTACAGCCAAAGGGCAGGTGGAAATAGGGTATGCTCTCAATGCAGGCAAAATTGATATTTGGGTGGAAGATACCGGGATTGGAATTTCACCAGACAAACACAGCATTATTTTCGAGCGTTTTTCACAGGCGGGTACGTTTACTTCAACCGAGTATGGTGGATTGGGGTTAGGTCTTTCCATTGCCAAAGAAAATACGGAGTTAATTGGAGGAGAATTAACGTTAGAATCGGCTATTGAGGAGGGCGCAAAATTCAACGTATCTATTCCCTATGACCCAGTTCATCCAGCCCAAGACGAATCCTCTGATACGGAAAAAAAGGCGTATGATTATCATGTGCTTATTGGAGAAGACGAGGAGGTTAATTTTATATTTTTAGAGTTCTTGTTGCAGGAGTTCAATGAAAATATAAAAATTCATAATGTTAGAAATGGACAAGAAGCCGTTGATTATAGTAATGCGAATGCGGATATAGACCTTATTTTAATGGATTTGAAAATGCCAATTTTAAATGGCTATGATGCCGCTAAGCAGATTAAAGAAACAAAACCAGATTTGCCAATAGTGGCTATTTCAGCGTTTTCTGGGACGGAAGAAAAACAACGCGCATTTGATTTAGGTTTTTTAGATTTTTTGATGAAACCAATTGATGTAACCTATTTCAATAAGCTTTGTCATTCTATTTTAAAAAGATAAAATTAGGACAAACTTTTTTGTTATTTTTACGTAGATAATCATTTGCAAGGTAAGTCTGAATTTATTTTGTAGTTCACGTATATTATTATATTTTTAATTTCTGGAACAGGCGTTTTTGCCTGTATTTATTCAAGTTACTCAATAATGGAAGATTTAAAAGTACCATTAAAAAAATTCTTCGGATTTGATCACTTTAAAGGTGATCAAGAACAAATTATTAAAAGTGTATTAAGCGGGAAGGATACGTTTGTAATAATGCCTACAGGTGGCGGTAAATCATTGACTTACCAATTACCTGCATTACTACAGGAAGGGACAGCCATTATTATTTCACCCCTAATTGCTTTAATGAAAAACCAGGTGGATGCCCTTCGTGGTTTTTTAACCAATGAAAGTATCGCGCATTATTTGAACTCATCCTTGAGTAGAGGTGATGCAAAACGAGTAAAAGAGGATTTAGTGAATGGGGTGACCAAAATATTATTTGTAGCTCCAGAATCTTTGAATAAGGCCGAAAACGTGGAATTTTTTAAATCATTAAAAATTTCATTTGTCGCTGTTGATGAAGCCCATTGTATTTCTGAATGGGGACATGATTTCAGACCAGAGTATCGGAGAATTCGTGAAATGATTAAATTGATTGATGATTCGATTCCAATCATGGCATTAACAGCAACCGCTACTCCTAAAGTGCAAATAGATATTCAAAAAAACCTTGGAATGGTGGATGCCGATTTATATAAGGCTTCTTTTAACCGTCCCAATTTATATTACGAGGTATTACCTAAAATTCATCCAGAAAAACAAATCATTAAGTACGTCAAAGAAAATCTGGGTAAATCCGGAATTATCTACTGCTTGAGTAGAAAAAAGGTGGAAGAAGTGGCTGAAACTTTGCAGGTAAATGGTATTTCTGCTTTGCCTTATCATGCAGGAATGGAAGCTTCACGTAGAGCAAAATATCAAGACATGTTTCTGATGGAAGATGTAGATATTATTGTGGCTACCATTGCATTCGGAATGGGAATCGATAAACCAGATGTTCGATTTGTAATGCACTATGATATTCCTAAAAGTTTAGAAGGTTATTACCAAGAAACGGGTCGTGCCGGTAGAGATGGTGGCGAAGGTAGATGTATTGCCTACTACGATTATAAAGACATTGAAAAGCTTGAAAAATTTATGGCGGGTAAGCCCGTTGCAGAACAAGAGGTTGGAAAACAATTGTTGCATGAGGTAGTTGCCTATGCAGAAACTTCTATGTCGCGAAGAAAGTTTTTACTTCATTATTTTGGTGAAGATTGGGATGAAAATGATAGTGCACATAAGGACCAATTAGACGACAACCTAGTAAATCCAAAAGAACACATAGAAGCAGGTCCAGACATGGCTCATTTGTTTCAAGTAATTTTTGATTTAAAAGAACAATTTAAAACAAAACAAATTTTAGAAGTTTTGGTGGGTAAAGAAAGCCCAACCATTAAAGCAAATAGATTGCATAACCATACCCATTTTGGGAGTGGAAAACAACATCCAGAAAAATACTGGATGGCTGCGATTCGTCAAGGTTTTGTACAAAATTACATCGGTAAGCGAATTGAAGAATATGGCACCTTGTATTTAACCGATTTGGGAAAAGAATTTTTAGAACATCCCAAAAAATTCAAATTAGTGGTTGATCATGATTATGATGAACTAATGAAAAGCGGGAATACTGTTGTTCAAAAAGGGGGAGCCGCTGGCGATACCGTTTTATTCAATATGCTGAAGGATTTACGTAAGGAAATTGGTCATGAAAAAAACCTACCTCCTTTTGTGATTTTTCAAGATCCGTCTTTGCAGGATATGGCTACCCAATATCCTATTACCACCGAAGAACTTCAAAATATTATTGGAGTAGGGCAAGGTAAGGCCATGAAATTTGGAGCACCATTCTTAGCGATGATTGAGAATTATGTGGAAGAAAACGAAATTGAACGTCCACAAGATGTTATTATCAAACAATTAGCTAATAAATCGGCTTCCAAGATTGCCATAATTCAAGGTATTGATAAAAAAATACCATTACGCGATTTAGCCAAGACTCGTTCTATGTCGGATGATGAGTTTATTACAGAACTTGAAAATATTGTCGCATCAGGTACAAAAGTCAATATTGATTATTATATCAATGATGTGTTAGATGAAGATTACCAAGAAGAAATAGTAGATTATTTTCTTGAAGCCGATACAGATTCTGTAGAAGATGCCTTAGCCGAATTGGGCGAGGAGGATTATACACTAGAGGAAATCCGCTTAATGAGAATTAAATTTATGTCTAAATACGCTTTATAGGCAAGTTGATATAAATTGAATTAGTTATTTCGATATAAGGCCGCTAATAATTTTCTTTTTAGTCCATCTGGATGAAATGGTTTTAAAATAGCGCCTTTGAAAATACCTTCCTTAAAATTCGGGTCGATTGAATAATCAGGCTGCGCTGTAAGAGCAAGAATTGGAGTAGATACATTAAGTCCTTCCGTTTCTGTTTTTATATCAAACGCGGCATCAAATCCATTTTTCTTTGGCATTTGAATATCCATTAATACAAGGTCATATTTTTTCGATTTCGCCATTTCTACCGCAATTTCACCGTTAACTGCTAGGTCATACGTAGCATCCCACTGACCTAATAATCGCGTAATTATTTTCGCATTTATTTCGTTGTCTTCTGCAATCAAAAAATGAATTCCTTTTAATGAAGACGCTTCCGGTTCCTGAATAGGAACAAAAGAGCTTAATGGAGGTGTTTCCACCTCGAGTTGGAATGTGAATGTGGAGCCTTCATTCACTTCTGATTTTACAGAAATATCTCCATGTAATAAATGAGCTAAGTTTTTACTTATGGCCAGCCCTAGACCTGTTCCGCCTTTTAACATATCGTATGAGGTTGATGATTGTGTGAAACTATCAAATACACCGTTTAATTCAGATGCTGGAATACCAATTCCGGTGTCTGAAATTTCAAAGGTTATTTGTACTGTTGTTTTAGATATAATGTGTGTTGAAACCTGCAAATTTACTTGGCCTTCATCGGTATACTTTATCGCATTACTTAGTAGGTTGGTTAAAATTTGATGCAGTTTCGTTTTGTCGGTAAATACAAATTCTGGAAGATTTTCGCATATTTCAGTACTAAACTCTAAGCCTTTATTAATGGCTAAATTTTGTAGAAATTGAGAGACCCCATTCACAAAATGATGAATATTAAATTGCGATGGTTTGAAGTTAGCTGCCCCCGATTCTAATTTTGTAAAGTCCAAAACATCATTTATTAATCCGAGTAAATTATCAGAAGCTAAACGTAAAATATCCAAGTCTTCTTGAAGATTTTCTTGTTGGTTGTTACGCTCCAATTGATGACAGGTACCCAAAATAGCGTTGAGTGGAGTCCTAATCTCATGAGAAATGGTGGATACAAATTTCGACTTCAAACGGGCTGATTTTTCGGCATCCTTTTTAGCCGTATAAATATCATCAATATCTCTACCCGTCACTACGCTACCCGTAATTTCTCCATCCATATTTTTAAATGGATTAATATGGAATTCATAGAGTCTTACCTTCCCATCATTAAAATAAATGTGTTTAGAGAATTCGGTGTTTTTACCATTTAATGAACGTTGATGAATTAGACGCCAACGTTTAGCCGTTTCTGGTTCTAAAAAGTTATCATCAAGTTTCTGGCCCACAATAGGTAAATCGCCCGATAGGTTTTTGTACAAATTGGAAAACGCTTGGTTGAAAACAATTACATTTTCCATGGCGTCAATTGCCCAAAAAACATCCGATGTGTTTTGAATAATCGCGTTTAAATTGGCTTCTTTCTTTTTTAGTTGAATTTGTGTGTTTTGAACTTTTGTCACATCCTGAATAATCATGGTGACGTTTTGTTTACCGTCAGGACCCACTGGAAGTAAGGTAGTTCTTGCTAAATAGTGTTTTTTTGAATTGTCGGAATAGTACCAAAATTGTTGCGCTTTTCTTTTTTTGTAGGTGTTATCCAATATGGTTTTAAAATGCGAAAAAATTTTCGGACTAAAAACCTGATATACCTTTTGGCCTTTAAAACTTTTTACAAGTGTAGAAAGAGGATTTGTTTTTGGTATCCAACAATTAATAAAGGTATAGGATGCATCAATTTCATAAATAATATCAGATAAGGAATTAACGATAGAATTTAAATGAACATTGTTTTGAAGCGCCTTGTGTTCGGATTCCTTTAGCCGACTTATTCCCATCACACTGCCTGTCCATTTTAATGGTGCATTATTTTGGTCGAATTCAAGTGCAGAGCGGTTTCTTACCCATTTCCAATTGCCATTTTTTTCTTTAATTCTATATTCTACTTCAAGAACCTCATTTTCATTAATTAATAGGTAATTAGTTAATGCATTATCTATTATTTCTAAATCTTCAGGGTGTACTAATGAATAAAAAGTGCTGGGTGTTGCTTCAAAATCAGCAGGGTCATAGCCTAATATATAATACCAATTGGGACTAATTTTTATTGATTTGGTAGGGATATAATACTCCCAAACAGCAATGCCAGAAATGGCTAGAGCTTTTTCGACCTCTTCCTTTTGGAAGGAGCTGGAAAGTGATTGTTTTTCGTTTAAATCAATATGCATAGTGGTGTATTGGATTGTAAATATAGAATTCTAATGTTGCAAAAAACTACATGTACGCTGCAGTTAAACAGATTGAAATTATTATGAAAAAAATATTTCAAATGACCTGAAAAATTTGTTTTACGTTTCGCGGTAATTCACCTTTGCCGTGGCGTATGGCTCAAACAACTATTTCAGGAATTAAAAGAGAGGTAAGTAAGTCGGAAAAAGACGATGCTACCTGCTACCATTGTGGGAGCGAATTTGATGAAATTATAGTTTCGGGCTTTAATCATCAGTTTTGTTGCGAAGGGTGTAAAACGGTTTACGAAATACTAGACGAAAATGGGCTGAATACCTATTATGGAATTGAATCTCGGCCCGGCAATAAAGTGTTGAAAGCCATTGGAAATAAATATGCGTTTTTAGATAATGAAGACGTTAAAAATGGGTTGCTAGATTTTTCGGATGGAGGCGTATCAAGCTTACGATTTTATGTTCCTAAAATACACTGTAGCTCTTGTATTTGGTTGTTAGAAAACATGCACCGGTTGGAAAAAGGAATCGTTAATTCAACGGTCAATTTTTTGAAAAAGGAAGTATACGTTGTTTTTAAATCCGATATGATTTCTTTACGGCAGGTCGTAGAGCTCATGTCATCCATTGGATATGAACCGGTGATTTCGTTAGATGATTTTAAAAAGGAAGAATCCACTACCGACAATAAAACCTATTTGTACAAACTGGGAATAGCAGGATTCGCTTTTGGTAATATTATGTTACTCAGTTTTCCGGAATACTTTGATACGAACGATTACCTCAATGCAAATTTTAAAAAATTGTTTGGCTATTTGAACCTTTTTCTAGCCACCCCGGTACTATTATATAGTGCTTCCGATTATTTTGTTTCTGCGTTTAAAGCGTTACGTAAAAAATACTTTAATATTGATTTCCCTATTTCCATTGGCATTTTTACGCTTTTTAGTCGCAGTGCCTATGAAATAATCTCACAAACTGGACCGGGATTTATGGATTCCTTTACCATGTTTGTATTTTTACTTTTGGTAGGTAAATGGTATCAAAATCGCACCTATCAAGCCTTGTCGTTTGAGCGAGATTATAAGTCATATTTCCCTTTAGCGGTGGTTAAGGTTTTTGGAAATAAGGAAGAACCCGTGCCCGTAGGAACATTAGAAATTAATGACCTGATTAAACTGCGAAATCAGGAGATAATTCCAACAGATTCAGAATTAATTAGCGACCAAGCAGAAATAGATTACAGTTTTGTAACAGGTGAATCTACTCCCATCTCAAAAAAGAAAGGCGACAAATTATTCGCTGGTGGTAGACAGTTAGGTTCAACGATAACAGTAAAGGTTCAAGCTCCTGTTTCTCAATCATATCTAACTCGATTATGGAATCAAGATTCATTCGCTAAAGATGGGTCTAAGTACCAAAGTATGGTTGATTCAGTGAGCAAGTATTTTACCATATTTGTAATTATGGTTGCACTGCTCACGCTATTATTTTGGTGGGGTAGTGGACTTACAATTTCGGTTAAGGTGTTTACTTCTGTTCTGATTATTGCCTGCCCTTGCGCATTGGCCTTAACCTTACCGTTTTCTTTTGGTAACGCAATGACGGTTTTAGGGAGAAACCGATTTTATTTAAAAAATTCAGAAGCCATCGAAAAATTGGCTAAAATTGACACAATTGTTTTTGATAAAACCGGCACCCTTACCCAATCGGGTGAGGAGGAAATCCAGTTTATTGGAAACGAACTTACCGATGAAAATAAAAGAAGAATTTATGCTTTGGTTTCTAATTCAACGCATCCTTTAAGTAAAGCAATTTATGCCAAATTATCGGGGCCAATACCAATTGAAGTGCACGATTTCAAAGAGCATGTAGCCCAAGGAATATCTGGAGTGGTAGATGGTGCTTTTTTAAAAATGGGTTCATCATCCTTTGTAAATTATTCAAAAACAATAAAAAATGATTTATCTTCTCGAGTTTTTGTACAAATTGAAAACGAGGTATTGGGCTATTTTGTGATAAAAAAGAAATATCGAGACGGAATTATTGCACTCATTGAGTCCTTGAAATCAAAATCGTACAAGTTGCATCTGATTTCTGGAGATAATGAATCGGAAATGAGTAACTTATCTCAAGTTTTTAGTGAAAATCAATTGCATTTTAACTATAGTCCTCAAAACAAACTAGATTACGTTAAAGAATTACAAAGCCAGGGCAAAAACGTATTAATGGTAGGGGATGGGCTAAACGATGCTGGAGCTTTGAAACAAGCAAATGTAGGTTTAGCGGTCAGCGATGATGTGTATAATTTCACTCCTGCTTGTGATGCCATATTGGATGCAAAAAACTTTACCCTTATAGATAATTACATGCAATTTTCTAAAGATGCTATTCAGATTGTGAAAATGAGTTTTGGAATTTCTTTGTTTTATAATTCCATCGGAATGTTTTTTGCCGTTCAAGGAATGGTGACCCCTTTATTTGCTGCTATCCTAATGCCAATTAGTTCCATTACAGTTGTCTCATTTATCACCATTTCAATACGTTACATTGCGCGTAAAAAAGGATTGTAAATTCCTGGAACCGTTTGTTTAGAAACCTTAATTTATAGCATACTTTAGTAGCATGATGACCAAGTTGTGACAATCGTATGATGAAAATCATATTTGTTATTGATGCGGCTCACATTTTATGACATTTGTCATCGATTTATTTGTTGAATAAATAAAAACAGAAATCAATTAATGGGAGTAATTTTTATACTAGTGGGATTCAGTCTGTTAGCTGCATTAATGTTTTTAGGAGCCTTTATTTGGGCAATTAAAAGCGGGCAGTATGAAGATGATTACACTCCTTCGGTAAGAATGCTATTTGATGATGAAAATTACAACCCTGAAAAGGATAACGACTAACAAGAATTAATCAAAGTAAATAAGTAAATATTAAAATTGCTGAATATGGCTGAAACAATCACAAATTCGGGGCACCCAACCCCCGGAAAAATTGAACACTTCGAATACGATAACGAAATCGTAAGGAAGTTTATTATTGCTTCCATGGTATTTGGAGTAATTGGGATGTTAGTGGGTTTAACCGCTGCATTACAATTGGCATTTCCTGTCCTTAATTTTGATTTGGCCTATACTACTTTCGGCCGTATCAGACCACTTCACACCAATGCAGTAATTTTTGCATTCGTAGGGAATGGAATTTTTGCAGGGGTTTATTACTCGATGCCTCGGTTACTTAAAACACCGATGTGGAGTAAGTTGTTATCCAACATTAATTTTTGGGGATGGCAAACTATTATTCTTTCAGCAGCCATTACTTTACCATTAGGTTTTACCACCAGTAAAGAGTACGCAGAATTAGAATGGCCTATTGATATTGCTATTGCTTTAATTTGGGTGGTTTTTGGTCTAAACATGATCATGACCATTATCAAACGTAGAGAACGTCACATGTATGTGGCTATTTGGTTTTACATTGCCACTTTCGTTACCGTAGCTTTACTACATATTGTAAACTCTATGGAAATGCCGGTAAGCATGATGAAATCGTATTCCATGTATGCTGGGGTGCAAGATGCACTTGTGCAATGGTGGTACGGCCATAATGCGGTAGCATTCTTTTTAACTACTCCTTATTTAGGTTTGATGTACTACTTCGTACCTAAAGCTGCGAGACGTCCGGTGTATTCTTACCGACTTTCAATTATCCACTTCTGGGCATTGATTTTCTTATATATCTGGGCAGGTCCTCACCACTTATTATACACAGCACTTCCTGATTGGGCTCAAACATTAGGTACCGCATTTTCTGTTATGTTGATTTTCCCATCTTGGGGTGGTATGATTAACGGATTGTTGACCCTTCGTGGTGCTTGGGATAGAGTACGTGAAGAGCCTGTATTGAAATTCTTTGTAATTGCAATTACATCATACGGTATGGCCACATTTGAAGGGCCAATGCTTTCTATTAAATCACTTAATGCAATTGCGCATTATACCGACTGGATTCCTGCTCACGTGCATGTAGGTGCACTTGGATGGAATGGATTCCTAACATTTGGTATGTTCTATTGGTTAGTACCAAAAATATGGAATACCAAATTATGGTCTAGTAAATTGGCTAATATTCACTTTTGGATAGGTACTTTAGGTCTTTTATTCTGGGCAATTCCAATGTATTGGGCTGGCTGGGTTCAAGCTTCTATGTGGAAACAATTTACAGATGAAGGTATGTTAGCATACCCTAACTTCTTACAAACAGTAACGGTATTAGCTCCTTTATATAAACTAAGAGCTTTAGGTGGATTGTTATACTTTTCAGGTATTTTATTAGCTGCATGGAACTTAATTAAAACAGCGGGTCAAGGTTCTTTAACCAAAGCGGAAGCTGCTTCTGCTCCAGCATTGGCTGAAAACTATACCAAACATGCTAGTGATCACTGGCATAGATGGATTGAAAGAAAACCAGTTCAATTTATGATTTGGACTTTTGTAGCTGTTGCGATAGGGGGTGCCATTGAAATGTTACCAACTTTCTTGATAAAATCAAATGTTCCAACCATTGCTACCGTAACACCATACACTCCTTTGGAAGTGGAAGGTAGAGACTTGTATATTAGAGAAGGTTGTGTAAATTGTCACTCTCAAATGATTCGTCCTTTCCGTAGTGAAGTAGTAAGATACGATCCAAATGGAATGGAATATTCTAAAGCAGGTGAGTTTGTTTACGATCATCCATTTTTGTGGGGATCTAAACGTACTGGACCGGATTTGCATAGAATTGGTGGAAAATACAGTGATGATTGGCATTACAATCACATGTTTGATCCTGAAACAGTGAGTCCAAATACAATAATGCCAAGATACCCTTGGATTATTAGAGACCAGTTAAATTCATCTAGCCTTCAAGCTAAAATGGAAGCACTTAAATCTGTAGGTGTACCATATACTGATGAAGATATTGCAAATGCGCCAGCTACTTTGGATAAGCAAGCAGCGGCAATTTCAGCGAGCTTAAAAGCAAAAGGAATTGAATGTGCTAAAGACAGAGAAATCATTGCTTTGATTTCTTACCTACAACGTTTAGGTACCGATATTCATAAGAAAAAGTAAATAGTAATATACTCCTCTCCAATTATTTGGAGAGGAGATTACATTGAAAAACACATGTTAAAGTTTATAAAATTTCATCTAGCATCCATTGAAGGAATCGACATTTTGGCATCCTTCGCTTTGGTATTGTTTATGGTAATCTTTGTGTATGTTGCCTATTATGCTTTTTTCTCTATGGAGAAAAATACAGCAGACGAAATAGCCAACTTACCATTTCAAGATGAAGAAATAAAATTGAAGTTATAACCGAAAATTATTTGATAATGAAGAAATTCAAACAATATTATAATGAAGCTACCTTGAAGATGGGGCTTAAAAGCACATTGTTCGTTGCAATGATGTTGACCTCATTTGGCGCATTTGCCTCAGGAGGTGATAATGGAATTAGCGATACCAGTTTGGTGTGGATTCTATCCGGATTAATGGTGGTTCAATTTGCATTGCTTTATGTAATTGCAGGAGTTGTGAAATCATTAACTTCCAATGTTTCTATTTGGAAAAAGTATGCGAAAGGTGTAGTTGGCGTATTAGTTGGCTTGTTTTTGCTATCTGGTAATAACGCCTTTGCTGCCGGTGCTGATTCATCGGTATTTGTACTAGACTCAAGCTTAGAAATTTTATTAATTTCTGTAAACGGATTTTTATTATTAGTCATCATCATTATGTTGATTAATATTAAAAAAATAACCAATGCACTTAAAGCATCTGCAGCTGATGAAGACGCAGTATTGGCTGAAGAAGATATGTTCTCAAGTCTTGGTTTAACAAATGCTGTACCTATTGAAGAGGAAGAGTCTATTTTGTTGGATCATGATTATGATGGTATTCACGAATTGGATAATAACCTGCCACCTTGGTGGTTATGGGGTTTCTACATCACTATTTTCTTTGCAGGAGTTTACCTTTGGTACTTTTTAGGCGCAGAAAATCGTCATGTAGGAAACAACGAATACGTAGCTGAAATGCAAGTGGCAGCAGCGGAAGCGGAAGCAAGAGGAGCAAGTGTGGATGAAGAATCTGTTAAATTGTTAACCTCAGAAGGAGACATTGCCGCTGGAGCTGAAATATTCAAAACCAATTGTGTGGCTTGTCACTTAGCTTCTGGTGGAGGTAGTGTAGGTCCAAACCTTACCGATGAATATTGGTTACATGGTGGGGGCGTAAAAGAAGTTTTCCATACCATTAAAGTTGGGGTTCCAGAAAAAGGAATGATTTCCTGGGAGTCACAATTGTCACCAACGGATATCCAAAAAGTAGCTAGCTTTGTGCTAAGTTTGCAAGGTAGTAATCCTGCGGATGGAAAAGCTCCTCAAGGCGATAAATGGACAGGTAAATAACCGCAAAAAGTTATTTGCAAATAATTAATTTGAAACACCTTGATTGTAAGCTTTAAGCGAGTCAATCAAGGTGTTTTGCTTTTGCAATAAATAATGAGTCAAGACAAATCAATTTACGGTGAAATCGAAGATGAAAAAGGTTCATTCAGAGATTCTATTGGTACCCTAACCGAAGACGGTGATAGAAAATGGGTATATCCAAAAAAACCAAAAGGTAAATTCTATAATAGAAGAACGCTTGTAGCCTACTTTTTACTGGCTATTTTATTTGGTGCGCCATTCGTGAAAATTGGCGGAGAACCGCTTTTACTTTTTAATGTAATTGAACGGAAATTTGTTATTTTCGGTCAAATTTTTTGGCCCCAAGATTTCTTTCTGTTTGTAATTGCAATGTTAACCTTGATCGTGTTTATCATCTTATTTACGACCGTTTTTGGCCGTATTTTTTGTGGTTGGATTTGCCCACAAACCATATTCCTAGAAATGGTATTTCGCAAGGTGGAATACATGATAGAGGGAGATTGGCGTAAGCAAAAGAAATTGGATAAATTACCATGGAGTAATACGGAAAAGCTATTTAAAAAGTTATTAAAAAACGGCATTTTTGTATTAATATCTTCTGTAATTGCACATGTTTTCCTTTCATATATTATTGGGTACGAACAAGTAAACGAATTATTAACTTCTTCACCCAAAGAACACATGGGCGGGTTTGTGGCAATGATTTTGTTTACCGCTGTTTTTTATGGCGTATTTGCTCGTTTTAGAGAGCAAGCGTGTATTATCGTATGTCCTTATGGTCGATTGCAAGGAGCCTTGTTAGATAACAAATCTATCGTTGTGGCCTATGATTTTGTTCGTGGGGAAAGTACCGCGGGACGCTCAAAATTTAGAAAAGGAGAAAACAGAGAAGAAGTTGGAAAAGGAGATTGTATTGACTGTCATGCTTGTGTGGATGTTTGTCCGACAGGGATAGATATTAGAAATGGTACTCAATTAGAATGTGTAAATTGTACCGCTTGTATAGATGCATGTGATGATATCATGTTGAGTATCAACAAACCAAAAGGACTGGTTAGATATGCTTCCATCGAAAATATTGAGAAAAAAGAGCCGTTCAAATTTACACCTCGACTCATAGCTTATTCTGCAGTGTTAGGAATCTTAATGTCTGCAATGGTTATATTACTTTCACTTCGCTCTCCAGTAGAAGCTACTGTGTTGAGAAGTCAAGGTACTACTTATCAAAAATTAGAGTCGGGTGATTTGCAAAATTTATATACCTATAAGGTTATTAATAAAACCAAAGAGGATATGAAGCTTAATTTTGTGATTGATGGCTTTGAAGGAGCAAAGGTAGTCTTGGTTGGAAAAGTTCCGGTTTTGCCTGCAGGGGGCTCCTCAGAAGGTTCTTTATTTATTGTAATTCCAGTGGATAAGGTTACTGATTATAAAATGAAAATAAAGTTAAACTTAAATAATGGAGATGAAACAGTGACTACTGTGAAAACTTCATTTTTAGGTCCAATTCAATAAATAGAAATTATGAGATTTACTTGGGGACATGCCTCTATTGCCATTCCGGTGATAATCGTGGTGGTTTTTACATCGGTATTAATTAGAAGTATGGCCGATGATAAGAAAACAGAATTGGTAACGGAAGATTATTACGCCCAAGAAATCCAATTTCAAGATCAAATAGATCATACCAAGAATGCATTGATTCTTAAAACGGACCTGTTATGGAAAAGGGAAGGAGATCAATGGATTCTTGGCTTGAATGGTGATTTTGCGCCAGGAGAACTTACTGGAGAATTAACCGTTTATAGACCGTCTGATTCAAATTTAGATTTTAAGGTTCCTATTTTATTAAATGAAAAAGGGCAAATGTCGATTCCCAATGCTCGTTTTAAAAATGGGAAATACCAAATCCAAGTTAAATGGAACGTAGCGGGTAAGGATTGTTATTTGGAAAAAAATATTTTCATCCAATAAATTGGCATCATGGTGCAATGGTGGGCAGCGGTTACAATCGGACTTATAAGTAGTTTTCATTGCTTAGGAATGTGCGGTCCCATTGCTTTTGCGCTACCGCTAAACCGTAATTCATTTTCCCAACAACTTGTCGGTGCCGCTTCGTATAATTTGGGTAGGCTAAGTACTTACGCTGTTTTAGGTTTACTTTTTGGACTTATAGGAAAAAGCTTGGTAATGGCTGGTGCACAGCGTTTCTTGTCTATTACCGCTGGGGTTTTCATGATATTGAGTGTGATTCTACCCAGAATTTCGGCTGCGGCTAATATCGATAAATTTACTTTTAAATACATCGGTAAATTAAAATCCGCGTTTGGCCAGTTATTTAAGAAGTCTTCGTTGGAGTCTCTGTTCTTAATTGGCGTTTTAAACGGATTGCTACCATGCGCAATGGTATATATTGCATTGGCTGGGGCTGTTTCTGAAGGAAACATGATGGACGGAATGGTGTTCATGGTATTTTTTGGATTAGGAACACTACCTATGATGTATACCGCTACCATTTTTGGAGGATTTATTACCATCAAATTAAGAAATAGACTTCAAAAAGCCATTCCGTACATGGTGTTTTTAATGGGAGTTTTATTTATTCTAAGAGGGATGAATTTAGGGATTCATTATTTAAGTCCGCACATTGACCGAGTAGACCCTGGCGTGACTCAATGTGATTAATTTCACAAATTTGCCATAGGTTGCTTAATTTCATTCCGGCAATTGTATTTCACATTGCTGTATTCGCAATTCACATATTTTATGCTATCGAATTCAACCTTTTCCGGATGTTAAAAAGGGCATCTATCCATTTATTATTTCCGATTAAATAAAATTATTACCAATCGTAAAAAACTAAAAAGGAGATGCAACGAATTTTGATTACCCCGCGGTCTTTTATAGTAGATTTGACATAACGGTAACTAGATGAATATTTTAATAATAGAGGACGAAAATTTATTGGCTAAGGAGCTTACCAAAACACTCCTTCGAATTAGACGCGATGTGAATATTGTGGGTAGAATTAGCGGAGTAGAAGAAGGGGAAAAATGGTTTGCTAAAAACTCAAATTTTGATTTAATTATTTCCGATATTCAATTAGTTGATGGTACTAGTTTTGAGTTGTTTAAACGTGTGAAGGTGAATACGCCAATCATCTTTACCACTGCTTATGATGAATATGCAGTAAGAGCATTTAAGGTAAATAGCATCGATTATTTATTAAAACCCATTTGTGAAACAGATTTAGAAATTGCACTTACCAAGTTTGATACCTTTTGGTCTAAATTGAAACCAATAACCACCGAGGTTTTGAATAACCTAATTACTCAAAAAAATACGAAGTACTATAAGTCCAAATTTTTGATACGTGTTGGGGATCAGTATAAGAGTGTAAACGCCTTAGAAATTAGTTTTTTCTTTGCGGAGGGAAACACAGTTTATTTGGTGAAAAATGACGGTAAAAAATTAATTATTGATTATTCCTTAGATCAAATTGTAAAACAATTGGATCCTCATAAATTCTTCCGAATCAATAGGCAGCTTATTGTAAACAATACGTGTATTAAAGGAATTCATAAATACTTTAATAGTCGATTAAAATTAGAGATTCAGCCCGAATACGATAATGATGTATTGGTAACTCGAAGTAGAGTAAGTGATTTCTTGTCTTGGATGAATAATTAAGGCATATAAAATGCAGGCATAAAAAAGGGAAATTCAAATGAATTTCCCTTTTTTAGTTTTTGATTATTTCTATTGTTCTATAAAACCAAACATTCCTTTAGATTTGATGGTTCTTGCCACTTTGTTAGGAACCATGTTTTCCCATCCTTCTTGATGTGAAGATATCATTTCCAGGACATCATCCGAGAAAATACTGAGTAAACTACGGTTACATCTTTCAATATCTTCGATTTGATTATTCTCCGTGAGATACATAAAAAGATGTCTAAGTTGCGGCTCAATTTGAACATTAGCACAAGTATGCAAAGTACCATCCACGCTATCAGTAGCCGGATAGATTAGTAATTTTATGTTTCTACCAAATAACCTTCCAAATGATTCTAAAATCCCACCTTTTAATTTATTGTAATAGGATGGGTCAAAAATAGCTTCTAGGTTATTTACACCCATTAACACACCAATTTTTCGACCTCTATTTACATCAGAAAGGTAGTTAGTTAATTTATAGTAATGGGTATAATTCGTAATGATAACGGTTTGCCCAAGAGAACATAATATATCTACGCGATCCATGTAATCTCGTTCTTTTTTATGGTCATCTCCCACCAATAGGTTATTGAGCGATAATTCAGATAACACAATTAAATCCTTTTTAACTACATCATCCTCCTTAACAAATTGACGATAACCAGCTAAAAGCATATCTACATTAACCAATGTAGGAGGGCGAAATCTACCGCGTAAAACTAATATGTTCTTTTTGTATAAAATCTCAGAAGCTTGAACGTTGTTTCCATCGGGGCCGAACATGGCTACTGGAGTTAGTCCTAGTTTAACAAGTTTCAAACTGATTAAGCGATTATCCACGTTTTCGAAATCTGGGCCTATTAAATTGAACATATCAATTTCTATCCGATCCCTACTCAAACCATCCATCAACGAATTTAAAAATTCTTTAATAGAGTGTGTTTTATGATAAACACCATAAACCAAATTTACTCCCAATCGTCCAATTGCTTTTTGTTGTAACAATGGGTCGTTGTCATGTAAAATGACGTGCATTACAATTTGATTAGGTTTGGTATTTGCTTTTCGTTGAAAAGTGATACCCATCCAACCTTGTCCTTGATTGGTTTTATGAAAGTTTAGTGTTTCAATGGTATCTGCAAACGCAAAGAAATTAGTCGTTTCCCCTCGTTCGGAAAGTTTATCGGTAATATTCTCATAATCATGCTCCATCATTCGGATCAAACGTTCTTTACTTACAAAACGTTTTCCCTCGCCATAGACCGCATTTGAAATCTTTTTATCGTAAGCTGATTGGGTGAGCGCAATAGTACCAGAAGCTCCTCCGGCCTGAAAAAAATTGGCAGCTACTTCCTGTCCAGCCCCAATCTCAGAAAAGGAGCCATAAATGGATGGTTCTAGGTTAACTGTTAATGCTTTTTCGTTTACTGTTAGTTTTCTTTCCGTATCCATTTGTTGTTTTTATTGACTGCTCAAAATTATTTTGAATAATATGAAATAACGAATTATTATGGCCTTTTGTGTTAAAAATATAATGTGAAAAACCTAATTCGATAATGTGAGTAATAATTGTTTTGTTTGTATAGTACTGGCACATTCAAAATGCCCTTTCGGACACGACTTAAGCCCATGTAAACCACAGGGCCTACATTCCAAACTTTTGATAGTTTCTATGATATGACTATTTTCAGATAGCGGAGTGAATCCAAATTTTGGAATGGTGGAACAAAAGATGGCTGTCACAGGCGCATTCATAGCAGAGCATAAATGCAAAGGTCCGGAATCATTTACGTAATTCATGGTTGCTTTGCTCATTAAAGCAGCCGATTGCAATAAGGATAGCTTACCGGCCAAATTTTGTGGGATGTTGGTTTTACAACTAGCAATCAAATCATCATTTGTGGATTTATCTCCAGGTCCACCGAGTAAAAATACGTTTAAATTTGTGGGTAGTTGCTCAATAAGCGCAATCCATTTCTCCATAGGATATTGTTTGGTGAACCAAACGGAGGAGGGCGATAGTGTAATAAAAGGAAGAGTAGAAAATTCTTCTATTTTTTGAAAGTCGGAGGAAGAAGGATACAATTTAGGCTGGGCATAAATAGCATCGGTAAGTGGCTCAATCAATTTTTGATTACGTTCCACCTCATGCGTTCCATTTCCTATTTCGTGCGGGGCTGCATGGGTAAAACCAATTGAAAAAGGGTTTTTTTGAAATCCAGATTTTATTGTTGCTCCCGATAATGCGGTCAAAATTCCAGTTGCCCCGAATCGCTGTGTATTTATTACCGCATCATATTTAGATTTTCTAATCTGTTTTAGTAACCGATACAAACTCTTGTATTTTGAGTCTAGTTTATTCCAAATAATGAGTTCATTAATGAAGGGATGTCCATTTAGTAATGACTCATTTCCTTTTCTAACCAAAAAATCAATTTTTGCTTCGGGCAAATGGGAATGCAGCTTTTCCAATAAGGCGGTGGCCAAAATAACATCGCCAATAAAAGCGGTCTGAATTACGAGAATACGTTTAGGAACGATAGTCATTTGTTATCGGATTATGGTTTGTTAAACCGCTACATTGAAATTACGTAATGCATCGTTTAAAGATGTTTTTTTATTCGTACTTGCTTTTCTTTTACCAATAATTAAAGCCACAGCAACGCCATATTTACCAGCAGGAAAATCCTTTTCAATGGTGCCAGGAATTACTACCGAATTGGAAGGTACAATGCCTTTATATTCGATAGGTTCAGGCCCAGAAACATCAATTATTTTTGTTGACATTGTTAAAACAACATTAGCACCTAATACTGCTCCTGTTTCAATTTTCACCCCCTCCACAACAATGCATCGAGAACCTATAAAACAATCATCCTCAATAATTACTGGGGCGGCTTGAAGGGGTTCTAAAACACCACCAATTCCAACACCACCAGAAAGATGAACGTTTTTACCAATTTGAGCGCATGATCCAACAGTTGCCCAAGTGTCCACCATGGTACCGTTATCTACATAAGCGCCAATGTTGACATACGAAGGCATCATTACTACATTTTCAGAAATGTAAGCTCCGTACCGTGCAATGGCATGAGGAACCACTCGAACTCCTTTTTGGGCATAACCAGATTTGAGTTTCATTTTATCGTGAAATTCAAAAGGACCTACCTCAATGGTTTCCATTTTTTGGATAGGGAAATACAATACAACGGCTTTTTTTACCCACTCATTTACTTGCCAACCATTTTTAGTTGGTTCAGCAACTCGGAGTTGACCATTATCAATTTGCTCAATTACCGCTCTAATAGCGTTTTGAACGTTTTCTTCTTTTAATAATTCGCGGTTATCCCAAGCCTTTTCAATGATTTCTCTCATCCTACTAATTCTCTTAAATTTTAAAGGTGCAAAAGTAGCGAAGTACCCAATGCTAGCCTAATAATTAGATAGGTAATGCCCGTTTTTCGTTACAAAAACAGTGGGTATTGGATGGATTAGGCTTGAAATAAAAATACACACGGTTTTTTATGAAAGGAGGGATGTTGTTGCGTTTTCCATTCTGCAACGGTCATCATTTTTATATACTGATTAGGTGCGGTTGCATCCAATGCCATACATAATTTAGTGTCTGGTCGAAGCACCTTTTTTAAGGTTTCAAACATTTGTTCATTGCGATAAGGTGTTTCAATAAACATTTGGGTTTGGGAGGTGCGCACTGAATGTTGTTCTAATTCGCGTAATTTTTTGGAACGGTCTTTTTCATTCACAGGTAAATAACCATTGAAAGCAAAATTTTGACCATTTAAACCAGAAGCCATCAATGCTAGAAAAATAGAAGAAGGGCCAACCAATGGGACTACCCTTATTTCAAATTGATGCGCCAATTTTACCAATTCAGAACCGGGGTCGGCAATTCCAGGGCAGCCCGCATCCGAAAGTAAACCCATATCCTCACCATGGAACAGTGGTTCAAAATAGGATTCAAATTCCTTGCTTTCGCTATACTTTCCAATATTATGTAATTTCAAATCTTGAATAGGATGAGCGAGTTCCAGTTTTTTTAAAGCAGCTCTTGCGGGCTTTTCCTTTTCTACCATAAACTGTGTAAGATTATGGAGTTGCTCCTTGTTTCCTTCCGGAATAACAAATCGCATTGGAGCTTCACTAATTGGTGTTGGAATTAAAAATAATGTACCTAGTTTCATGTTGAATATTTAACGACTGCAAAAGTCTAATAAAAAAGAAGTTTTAGCGCATTTTTTTAATTAATTCGTCCAAAGCGCCATCTAGCATTTTAAAAACATCTTCAAACCCGGTTTGACCTCCATAATATGGGTCAGGAACTGAAATATTCTCGTTAGGAAATGCATAATTCATAACCATTTCAGGTTGATTGGAATGACCAATGCGGTTTGCCATTTTTGTTACATTGCGTTGATTTTCGGCATCCATAGTTACTATATAATCGTAGGTGTCAAAATCAGATTCAATAAATAACCGAGACCGCAAATCCATGATGTCTATTCCTTTGGCTTGAAGCGTTGAAATAGCCCGAATATCAGCGTGCTCCCCATTATGGGTAGCAATAGTACCTGCCGATTCGATTTCAAAATTCAGCCCTTCACGCATTGCTTTATCTCTAAATATGCCATGCGCCATAGGCGAACGGCATATATTTCCAAGACAGACAAATAATACACTTTTCATGGCGCAAATATACAGGTATTGTAGCATTCGTTGCAGTGAAAGACCCATTGGATGAGACGATATTTAGTAAAGGAATTCAAAATATAGTCCTAATATTATGGGGTATATTCTATCATTATAAGGTCAATTATTTTAAGTATATGGTCTTACGTTATTTTTATTTAGGAATGAAATAAGAGTTTTGGCTTCAATTTTATTAAACAAAAGGTTGCCTGATGTGGTAGCTAAATTAGCGTAATGTTAATAACTTGTTTATTTTTTTTAAAATTGTTAATAACTACGAAGTTTTCATAACTATCATTATTACAGGATTTATTGTGATTGGTTGGGTGTATATAATATTATTTTACATAAGTTATTAACAATTTAATATTTATTTAGATTTCATTGTTTTTCTTTATCCGTGTAAAACCGATCTATTCAGAAAGTTATTTAATGAGTTGATTTTTTTGACACCTCCTACTATAATAAGCTGGAATTTTCCAGTAGTATATATTTCTAAGTTTTCTACCATTTCTAGGTTCTTACGAATTTGGGAAACATTTATTTTTTCTCCTTACAAACGGGAGCGGACGATAGATGACTATTCTTTTTTTTATTAAATAAATTAAAACACATTTTTATGAAAAAAATTACATTATTAATTGCGTTGTTTGTGCTAAGTAGTTGGCAGTTAAGCGCGCAAATTTCTATGGGTACAGGTACAACTACGGGCCAAGGGATGCCTATTGAACCTTATTATGGTTATTCGTATAGTCAGGTCATCTATCATGCCTCTGATATTGGTGCTGCGGGGTCTATCACTGGAGTTAAATATTATGCAACTTCAGCGACAACCCTTGCTAACTCTTCAAGCTGGACTGTTTACATTGGACATACCACAAAAACGGAATTTTCCTCTAATACGGATTGGGAACCTATTTCTGGGTTAACGCAAGTTTTTTCAGGCACTGCCACAATTGCAAATGGAGAGGTATTAATTACATTCTCTGCGGCTTTTGCATATAATGGAACGGATAACCTGGTTATTGCTGTGGATGAAAATACGTCTTCCTTTGATGGTTCTACTCATGATTTTTATTGTTCAAGCGCTGCTGGTTATCAAGGTATAATGTATCGAAATGACAACACAAACCCTAATCCAACTTCACCACCTTCGGCAAGTTACAGAAGGCAATATATTGCTAATGTGGAGTTGCAAGGTATTACCATTACCTGTCCTAAGCCGGACACTTTAGTCACATCAGCAATAACTGCTAGTTCAGCCACCATTGGTTGGAGTGAAATGGGGTCGGCTACTAGTTGGAATGTTCAATATACCCCTGATGGAGGAATGAGTGTAATGGACACTATTGTAAGTGTTAATCCTTTAACGCTCACAAATTTATTTTCAGGTACTAATTATTTGTATCGCGTTCGTGCCGTTTGTGGCGTAAACGATTCTAGTGCTTGGGCAAACCCTGGCGCATTTACCACACCTTGTGCGAGCGCTTTGAGTGGGTCGTATACGGTAAATTCAAGTGTAGCTGCTTCAGCTACCAACTTCCAAACAATGGGAGAAGCGGTGGATGCTATAAACATTTGTGGCGTCTCTGGGGCAGTTGTAATTAACGTAGTAGCGAGTACAGATACGCTTATGGGACCATGGGATTTTGGTGCAATAACTGGAGCTTCTGCTACTAATACGGTGACCTTAAACGGAAACAACAATTTGGTATACAAAAACTTGGCTGAAAACCATTTTGTTAGAATGGATGGAACGAAGCATTTAATTCTAAACAACTTCAATTTTGTAAATCAAACTCCAAGTTCAAATATGTTTGGGATTCAAATGATGAATGCATGTGATAGTATTACCATTTCAAATAATACCATTAACGTTGGGATGGATTATACCACTTCATCAAGTGGAGGTATTGTAGCTTCTAATTCTACAACCTCCGCTTCTTCTAGCGGGAATAATGCAAATAATGTACTTATTTCTAATAATGAAATAATAGGAGGTTATTATGGAGTTAGAATTAACGGTACAGGATCCACTAACAAAACAATGGGACATGCGATTATGAATAATAATATTCATGACTTTTATGCTTACGGAACCTATTTAAATTATGCAGATTCTGTTTTTGTAGAAGGAAATGATTTGTCCAGAAATGTAAGGACTAATGGTTATTCTTTTTATGGGGTTTATGCAAATTATGCAACGCATTGTAGCATTAAGAAAAATAAAATACATGATGCAGGATCCACAACCTCTAGCGTTTATGGAATTCAATTACGTTACTCTTCCAATAGTGTTGGCAGTGAATCGGAAATTACAAATAATGCAATTTACAATGTTGCTGGGTCAAGTTCGGGATATGGAATTTACATGTACGGAACGAAAAGTAATATTAATATTTACCATAATACCATTGATATTGAAACCGCTGGAACTTCAAGTAAATATGGGTTTTATACCAATTCAGCTATTACAGATGTAAATATAAAAAACAACTTGATTAGCATTCATGGAATGGGAACGGGTTCAGCATATGGTATGTACATAAACACAAATTCGGCTACTACGGTTCCTGATTATAATAATGTATTTGTGAATTCATCTGGTACAAATTATTATGGTAAATGGGGTTCAAACCGATCAACATTAGCTGATTTCCAAACGGCATCTTCACAAGCGGCTAACTCATCGGAGTCTGATCCTGTTTTAACAGATGTTGCGAATGGTAATTATACCCCGCTATCTATGGCTATAGATAACATGGGAGCGGTACTTGGGGTAACAACGGATATTTCAGGTGCAGCTCGTTCTGCAACAACTCCAGATGTGGGGGCGCTTGAATTTACAGGAATTCCTGGAGATTTAGCCATGTCACAATTAATGTTGGCACAAGTGAGTAAATGTTATGGCTCTGCGGATACCGCATTTGCCAAAGTATCCAATATCCTTGCAACCGCTTCTGATTTTACAACAAATCCATTAACGATTGTTTGGAATGTAACCGGACCGGTAAATTCGATGGATAGCTTAGTTGTGAGTTCTGGTTCATTGGCTGGAAACTCAGATTCTATTTTCTATATTTCGAGTATAGATATGTCGGTTCCTGGTGATTATTGGGTATCTGCTTACATTAAGCCAAATACAGTTAATCCGGTGGCAACGAATGATACCATTATGAATGGGTATATGGAAACTGTAGCTCCAATCCTAGTTGCTTCTCCTGATACAATTATGATTACAAGTCCTTGGGACAGTGCGAGATTTAGTACGCAATCTCCTTTGTATGCGGCTTCTTCGCCATTTATTACGGAAAGAGGGCAGTATTCTAGCTCAACATATGCAGGAGTACCAAGTCCAACTATACCTGCGTACATTGTTAATTATGCTGATTATGTGGAGATAACAGGAGTTCCTAATTCAAATTTAGAAGGGTATACCTATGAATTATGGGCATCTACTTCAAAAAGAATCACTCATGTTTTTAGTGCTTCTGAAACATTTAATAGTTCAGGTACAATGGTTTTAGGTACGTATTATGGTACCACAAGTGCCGCAGATCATTTTTATAAAACGGCTGTGTCCTACGACAATGGTTCTGGTACTGCATCAGGTCATATTATTAAGGATCCACAAGGAAACATTGTAGATGCTTTTGGTTATGGAAGTTATTCTTTTCCGGCATCTTCTGGTGTGACTTCGGCTGATTGGTCAGGAATTACGGTTTCTGGACAAAGTAGTTGGGGGTTGAGGTTAGAAGGACCTGATATGAACAATAATACAGGATGGTCAAAATCGAGCAACTCAAATCGTCAAGATCCAAATGTGGTTAACGCAAGTGTTACCGTTCCTTCAGCACCTTCAATAGCTGGATTAACATGGGATTCTGCGGGTACTACCGTAGGTACAGACCCAACCTTCTTTGGAGGTCCTTACAATGCCGATGGTGTACATACTTACGTGGTTTCCTTTGCGAGTTCTTGTGGAACTTACATGGATACCGTAGTTGTGAGTGTTGATTTAACCAAAGCAATGATTTCTGATTCTACCATGGTGACATGTAATGGTGCAGCGAATGGAACAGCAACTGTTACTGCTTCTGGTGGAGATGCGCCATATACTTATATGTGGAGTAATGGAGATGTAACTGCAATGGCAGACTCACTTGCTCCGGGAACATATACCGTAACGGTAAATGATGCAAATATGTGGCCAGCAACGGCAACGGTAATAATTACAGAACCTGTTAGCTTAGCGGCAACCACTTCTACAACACCTTCCACTTGTGGGGTGCCAAGTGGTTCTGCCACAGTAGCTACAACGGGTGGTACTACGCCATATACATATTCTTGGTCGGATGGTCAAACCACCGCAACAGCTGCTAGCTTAGTTGGTGGTGGGTATACCGTGACTATTACCGATGCGAATCTATGTACTTACGTTACTTCTGCTACCGTATCTGATATCGGTGCACCATCTATTTCAATTGCGGTAGATTCTATTGTAGCTTGTTACGGGGGAAGCACTGGGGTAGTTACTGCTTCAGCAACAGGTGGCTCTACGCCTTATGCCTTTGCATGGTCAAGTGGTGGCACAGCAGCAACCGAAAATGGTTTGCCAGTGGGTACTTATGATGTTACTTTAACGGATGCAAGTGGTTGTGTCGCAACTGAAAATGTTGTAATGACACAAAACACGCCATTATTGGCTATTGTAACAGGTTCTACAAATCCATTATGTAATGGAGACGCAACAGGTACTGCCACATCAATTGCTGGTGGTGGAGTTGCACCGTATTCATACGCATGGTCTAATGGAGATGTTACGGCTAATGCAGCTAGTTTAGCCGCAGGTAGTCATACGTTGACCGTTACAGACAATGTGGGTTGTATGCAAACGGCCTCTGTTTCAATTATTCAACCTAATCAATTATCAGGTGTATTTGTAAACGTAATGGATGTTTCTTGTAATGCTGGTACTAATGGTTCTGCTGGAATTTTAAACTCAGGTGGAACTGCTCCTTATTCTATGAGTTGGAGCAATGGGTCAACCACATCTTCTGCTACTGGTTTATCTGCCGGTTATGTAGCTGTGACTGTTACAGATGCAAATGCATGTGTAATGATGGATAGTGTGAATATTACGGAACCTACCGCGGTAACATCTACCGCAACCGTTACTTCAAATGTGCTTTGTAATGGTGGTAATTCAGGTATGGCAACCGTTGTCGCAGCCGGAGGTACTTCACCATTTGTGTATGCTTGGAGCAATGGGTCTGGAGGTTCTTTAGCCAATGGATTAGCTGCTGGAACATATTCTGTTACTGTATCCGATGGTAATAATTGTCAGGCTACAAATTCAGTTACCATTACCGAACCAACAGCTTTAGCATTGAGCGTGAGCGGTGTAGATATTTCGTGTAACGGAATGAATGATGGTTCGATAACTACTACTGCATCAGGAGGAACTTCTCCATACAGTTATGCATGGTCAAATGGCGCTTCAACTTCAGGACTAACTAATTTGGGAGCTGGTGTATTTTCTGTAGACGTTACAGATGCGAATGGTTGTATGACTTCAGATTTTGCGAGTATTTCAGAACCTGCAGCAGTTGTTGTGGACCTAGGAAGTGCACGTATTTTATGTGATGGTGAATCTATGATACTTGATGCAGGTGCTGGTTTCTCTTCGTATGTATGGACATCAGGTAATTCAAGTCAAATGGATACCGTAACGGCCGCTAATTTAGGAGTAGGTACTTTTAATGTTGGCGTGATGGTTACTGATGGAAATGGATGTATGGGGGATGACTCAGTTGATGTGTCAGTTTCTGCACCGGTAGTTACCAGTATTGTTGGTGCGGCATCGTTATGTAGTTATGAAACCGGCTCTTTAGATGCGGGTCCAGGATTTAGTTCTTACTCATGGTCTAACAATAGTTCATCTCAATTAATCAACGTATATGCGGTTGATTACCCGGCAGGAAATCATGTGTTTACGGTAACTGTTACCGATGCAAATGGTTGTGCTGGTGAAGCGATGGATACCGTAATTATTCATCCAGAAGTGATGGTTGATTTAGGTGCGGATACTGTGGTATGGAAAGAATCACCGTATATTATTATGGCCGATTCAGGATATGCAAGTTACTTGTGGAATACCGGTGCTACAACGCAAAACCTTGAGGTTACAACAGCTGGCACCTATTCTTTGATGGTGACAGATTCAACAACAGGTTGTGCCGGTGAAGACGATATACAAATAGACTTTGTATTAAGTAACGGTGATTTCAGCGCTGCTAGTTTGAGACTTTATCCAAACCCAGCGGTAAACAATATTTACATTGATTTTGCAAATTTTGCTCACCAAGGTATAGTTGAAGTCCAAGTGATTTCTATTACAGGACAGTTGGTAAGAACCTATAACGTAGATGTATCCGGAAATAACGGAACAGCTAGTTTAGACGTTTCAAAACTGGCAACCGGAACCTACATGGTTAAATTTGAGTATGAAGGTCAAAACATTGTTAAACAATTTACGATAAAGTAAAAGAGTAGTTTTTTTCATGAAAGAGGGGGGGAGGAATAGTTCTCCCCTTTTTTTGTACGCTATATTTTGTAGAAACTACGCTGCGGGATGAACATTGTGTCGTGGCTAAGTTTTTGAAAAAAGACTGCTTAATTCTGCCCTAATCATGTTTATTTGCACACAAATAAGTCCATATGCAAAATTCATCTGCTTCAGTCACCGATCATGGTAAAGAATTTATTTCTAAAGAAACCATTAGTGGCATTCTACTGGTTATTGCGGCCATTCTTGCTATTTCTTGGGCTAACTCACCTTGGGCAAGTTCTTACCATTATATATGGCATGAATTACACATGCAATTTGCTTTCGGCAATTGGTTTGATTTGGATGCTTCGTTAAACCATTGGATAAATGATGGGTTGATGGCTATTTTCTTTTTTACCGTAGGACTCGAAATAAAAAGAGAGGTGATGGAAGGGGAATTAAGCACTCTTAGAAAAGCGTCCATGCCTATAATGGCAGCCGTTGGAGGAATGTTGTTTCCGGCTCTAATTTACGTAGCATTTAATTATGATAACCCCCAAAATATTAATGGTTGGGGTATCCCAATGGCCACAGATATCGGATTTGCATTAGGCGTATTATCTCTTTTAGGGAATAGAGTAAGTATTAATGTAAAAATATTTTTGACTGCATTGGCCATTGCCGATGATTTAGGGGCTATTCTAGTGATTGCTGTTTTTTATACTGACCCTTCCTCAATTGATTTCACACAATTATGGATTGCTCTAGGGTTTATTGCCTTGCTTATAGCCGCCAATAAATGGGGAATTCGAAGCGGAACTTTTTATGGGGTGGTTGGTTTATTTGGTGTGTGGATTGCGTTTTTGTATTCAGGAATTCACGCCACATTTGCCGGAGTTCTTATCGCGATGACGGTACCTGCTAGATCCAAAATTTCAGATTCTGAATTTATGGAAAAAGCGAGAGGTTACGGAAAAATTTTCACAGATAACCCAAGTAATGGAAAATTGCTTTCACCTGAACAAACACATGCAGTATCTGATATGGAAAAGGCTTTGGATCAAGTGCAAACCCCGTTACAAAAACTAGAACATGCCATTCATCCGTTCGTAGCGTTTATAGTACTTCCATTATTTGCTTTAAGCAATGCTGGGGTCCACATTTCAGGGTCCATAATCAATATGTTATTATCGCCCATAGCTTTAGGGGTGATGGCCGGTCTTGTATTTGGTAAATTTTTAGGGATTACAATTTTTACACGATTAATGGTGAAGTTTAAAATTTCTGTTCTTCCAGAAAATGTAGAATGGCCTGAGATTTATGGCGCAGCCATGTTGGCCGGAATTGGGTTTACCATGTCCATCTTTATTTCAGATTTGGCATTTGATGATATTGAAATAATAGAAAAAGCAAAAGTAGGAGTGATGGCCGCTTCCGTAGTTTCAGCAATAGCTGGTTTGTTAATGTTGAAGCTTTATTACGACAAAAGAGATGCAAAAAAATAGTTTTTTAACCCAGCTTTTCAACACCGGTTGGAGGAGCAGTTTTGTTGGGGTAATAGTGTTAATCGGCCTAGGATTGACTTCATTTACAGCGCACTATCCTAAAAGTAATTTTAGTGCCTACATCATTCAAAATGGTAAGCGATTGCCCATTGATAAACATGTGGTGCAATTAAAAAGAGAACCGTTTGAGGTGGTAGTAGATATGCCCGATAAAAATGGTGTATTTGTGAATGTGTCTTTTAATGCTGGGACTTATAATGGTGCGCTTCGAAATGTACAGGTAGCGGATTTAAAAGGGTTTCAAAATGTAGCTATGTATGAGGTTTGGAAAAATCCAAACCAAGAATTATTGGTATCTGATGACCAACCAAGTTATTGGTTTATTGATTCAAGGATAAATCACAGATTTTCTTACTATGATTGGGTTAACAACCGATATATCGGTACCAGAGAAGTGCAATACGTGTATGATGTGAATATGAATATCAAGTATGAGATAAAGGATGTGAAAAAATCGTTATACCTCACTTTTATTCAGTTTTACACTGAAAATGAAAATTACCGAGCGAAAGAATTAATGAGACACGAGTTTAAAATTGAATGGATCAACGATTAGTTTATTCTTCCAATAATTGGTCAATAGAAGTAATTAAAAACTGGGTTAAGTTTTCAGCATTTGAATAACCGGTATGATGAATTTTTAATACGCCATCTGCATCAATTATTGCAAGGGTAGGGAAGGCCGTTACATCCACGCTATTACTCGCATTTCCCGTTTGATCAATGTAAAATGGAAGTTGATAAATTCCATTTCCAGCAAATTCTTGCACCTTTTCCATAGAGTCGCCACTACCTTTAGCATTGGTGATTAAGAAAACCACATTTTCATTCCCTTTATAATGGTTTACTACCTCTTCTAACTCCACAAATTCATCTCGGCAAGGTTTGCACCAAGTGGCCCAAAAATCCATCACCACCACTTTTCCTTGTAATGAGGAAAGTTGCACACGTGTACCATCCAATGAACTCACTTCAAAATTTGGTAATTTCTCATTTTTTTCTGTAGAAAGCATGGACTGAACGTATTTTGGATACTCAATCAAACTGCCATAAACCGTAAGTGAAATAGCAGATGCAGCAACAATTATTTTAATGGCATTACTTTGATTTAAGGTTCTTAAATGCAACCCTAAAAACGTAAATAGCACACCTGATACACCTACTGGAATAATAGCAGGATTAATGACTCCAACAGCGGCAACAAACACAAATGGACTGGAAAGAGCCCATACCTGTTTGAATATAGATTGGTTAGAATTCTCTCGAGTGTATCCCAGAATTAGGCTACCCACAGCAGCTAAAATGGCCGCATAATGAAATCCGTAATAGTAGCCAACCAAAAATGTAAGTAGAAAGTTGAACATACTAAGATACCCAACAATTTTCTTTTCGTGCGCTATTTTTTCTTCTTCCGATTCAAATTCTTTGCCCATGTTTCTTTTTCTATACCGCAAAATTAGACGGATTTATTCTTTATTGCGTAATGTTTGTCGCAAAAGGGGTTTCTTAACATTTTTAATTGGAGCTAAGTGGAGAAAGCAAAAAGTGTGGGACAAAAAAAAACGAGACTATTTTCATAGTCTCGTTGAATATAATGCGAGAATGATTTTATTTATTTCCTTTTTCAAAATCGGCTAAAAATTGTGCCAAACCAATATCTGTTAAAGGGTGTTTCAATAATCCCAAAATTGAACTTAAAGGACCTGTCATTACATCACTTCCTACTTCAGCACATCTTATTACGTGCATGGTATTTCTTACTGAAGCAGAAAGAATTTGAGTATCAAACATATAGTTGTCATAAATTAATCTAATCTGTGCAATTAAATCAATACCATCGTAACTAATATCGTCTAATCTACCAATGAATGGAGATACGTATGTTGCTCCGGCTTTGGCAGCTAGTAACGCTTGACCCGCAGAAAAAACTAAAGTACAATTGGTTTTAATTCCTTTATCAGAAAAGTATTTTAACGCTTTGATACCGTCTTTAATCATCGGTATTTTAACCACAATGTTTGGGTGAAGCGCAGCAAGCTCTTCCCCTTGTTTGATCATTCCTTCGTAGTCTGTTGCAATTACTTCTGCGCTAACATCTCCGTCAGCAATATTGCAAATTTTAACGTAATGATCCAAAATGTTTTGTGCGCCAGTAATGCCTTCTTTAGCCATTAAAGATGGGTTGGTGGTAACCCCGTCTAATACCCCTAAATCTTGTGCTTCTTTAATTTGATCAAGATTTGCTGTGTCAATGAAAAACTTCATAATTTATTGATTTATTGCTGATAAAAATGTGAAATTAATTTGGAACGAATATGATTCGATATTACGTCTAATCCTTTAGTGTAATTACTGTTATTGGTTACAATAATATGCGAATCATCGCGGTAAGGTTTTAAATATTTTTTGTAAGAAGGAACTACATGGTTGTCCCATTGGTAACGAACAGATTCTTCATTGTAACCCCGTTCTAAATAGTCTCGTTTTAATCTTCGTTCCAACATTTTATGCTCACGAACGTCAATAAATACACGTAAATCTAATGCTTTTCGAATTTCTTCAAAATGGAAAATGAACAATCCTTCCATAATAATTATGGGGCGAGGCTCAATGGTAATTAATCCTGGAATTTTTTCCGCATTATTGAAGGTGTATTCCTTAATAGTTATTGGGTCCCAGTTTAAAATATTTTCCAAATCTTGATGAAATTTTTCTCGGTTAATGGATGTGGGTAAATCAAAGTTTACTTCGCCATTTTCATCCTTACTTTGTTCATCTATAGGAAGATAATAGTTGTCTTGGGTAATAATGGAAACCGTTTTAGGAGGGAGAGAGTTTTTTAAATCCATCAAAAATGATGTTTTACCAGAGGCACTACCACCTGCAATCCCCACTAAATATGGCTTTATCTTCATGGGGCACAAAATTACTTTTTATTATAATAAAGGGTCGTTTTTTGATTATAATTTTAATTGTTTTTTCCACAATTTGAGCTTGTTATTATGGAATTTACTCCCGTAAAATGGTAGCGTTTATTTTCTTACGATTCGTATAAATAATTGCGTAATTCAGTGCATTCTAAATGGCAGCTAATGTCAATTTTACTACGCAACCAAACCTAAAAAATAAAATGGTTGAAACATTATTTTTATACTATATTTGGGGCATTGATAAGGTTTTAGAAATGAAAAAATATTTTTCGATTTATGTATTGCTAATCCTCTTAGGGTTAGGCAGTATTGGGTGTCAAAAAGATAGTTTAGTTACAGATGTTCCACACAATGTAGAACCTGATCCCAATTGGCCTCCTGCTGACTCAATTCCGATTGTGTCTAAACTCTATTTTAAAGGGAAAATTGATAGCACATTGTTCACCCTTCAAGATAGTATTGACGGATTTTACAATTTGGTTTTTGATTCTGTTTATGCTCCATGTGATGCAGATGGAAATGGTAATGGCGGGTTTTACTCACAACTTACCGGAATGTATAGCTTGTCAGGAATTCATACTTTAGAAGTTAAATTGCTAAAATGCATTAAAGACCCTACCAAAATTGCAGAACAAAAAAGTTTGCTGCATACCGGTGCATTTCCTTATGGTAACAGTACCTCATTAAATAAGGTGGATGGAGTGGAAGTTTCATGGGTTGATAATACTGGAAAACTGTGGAAATCGTTACCAGGTAGTGGGTCTAAAAATGACGATTCATTTATCATTACTGCAATTTCAGCTGCTCCTACTGGGGTTTTAGGTGATGACCTAATAGAAGGGACCATGAATATAACATTATACAATGCCACCGAATCAATTAGAATTGAGGGCGGAGAATTTAAGTTTCAATACGGAGTATACTAGAGGATGACTTTCAAAATTATTTTTCGTTCTGTACTTGTTGGCTTGATTACGAGCTTATTCATTTCTTCTTGCGAGTCGGATGAAGCATTAGCCATTTATGACAATCCAAACCAATCTGACACGACCGGAAACAATGTGCAGGTAGATTTGTTTGTTAGTGCGGAGGTAGATAATATTCCGGTGCACTATGCAAATGGAATAAATAAGTACACCAACTGGACAATTAGTGAAGAAGAAGGCTTTTGTGGAGTAGATACCAGTCGTTTTTTACAATCTCACAGTACCGCATTTATTATCCCTTCCAAATTGGAAGAGTCTATTTATGTAAACATTCTAGGATGTGTTAAAAATGATAGTGCCAGCGCTTTGAATAAAATTGATTCTGTTTTGGTGGTAGGACCGTACTCATATTACCCTAAATTAACTCATAACAGATCTGCGATGATTAATTATATTGATATGGATAGCGTGTTGTGGAGTACGTCATTTGGGGGCAATACTAGTTCTTTTGCCCGTTTTGATCTTTCAGCCATTATCGATAATAATGATGATAATTTTTCGGCAAAAATTGCTTTTGGAAAGTTTGAAGGATACCTTTACAATGGCCAAGGAGATTCTCTTAAAATTAAGAACGGACAGTTTAAAGGCCGTATAGTACAAAACTGATGAAAAATATTTTCGGACTACTATTCTTATCAATCATGACCTGCATGATGTCATGCAATAATAAGGTCGCGTTAACGACTCCTGGTGAATTACCACCAGACAGTATTATTGTAACTAATGGATTTGATTACTTTCTATATTTCACGGTGGATGGAAATTCATTTCAAATGAAAAATAATGTGGATCATATTGGTAATGGGGTGTTAAAACAAGAGTTAGGACCCTGTGGAGGTGGAGTTGATATGAAGTTTACCTCCTATTTTGGATATGTTTCGGATACTGCGCGAAAGGAATGGCTGGGTTTTGGTCTAAAACACTGCACCAATGGTGGAGCAATAGGACTATCAGATAGTACATATCGAATTTTAAATTTCCCAATAGAAATAAATCGACCTGATACCGCCATTGGTTTTATTGAATACAATGATGCTAATAATGTGTTATGGAGTTCAGCTGTTAGTCCAAATGGTTTAACGGCTCAATTATCACATTACCTTAATATTACTCAAATTGAGGTGAACTACGATGGCTTATCAGCCTTGAAAATTAAAGGTTCATTTTCCGGCTGGGTATATAATGCAAATGGGGACTCGCTACTTATATCAAATGCTGAATTTTATTCGCGCGCTAGGGCAAATTAAATCACCTAACATATTCTTGGCGCACTACTAGCGCATACATATCATTTTCCAACGGGAGAATTCCCTGTTCATAGCAAAAAAAATACACCTTTCCGTTTTTTGTGGTATAGGTGTTTGTATGATAATTGAAATCAAAATCATTTTGCATTAAAATTTTCTTGGTGGTCTTTGATTTTCCGTTGGGATTTAATTTAGATAAAATCGTTCTATTCTTACGTAAAATGCGGTTAATCTTACGCATTAAATTGGTCGTATCCTTATTAAATTTATTGTTGTAGGTATTTCGACAAGAATCTGAACAAAACTTTTTGTCGGACCTTCCTTTGATAATATCACCACATTCTAAACAAGAGTTTTCCATTCTTGGGGTTTTAAGCCATAAAAATACAAATAAAAATCAGATTTATTAAACACCCATTTTTAAAAGAGAAACCTATTTATTTCGTAATTTTATACAGCGAAAAATTTTAAATATCAGGGTTATGATTTATAAGAATTTTTACTCAGAAGTGGGTAAGTTGTTATACGCCCTTGCTAAGGCAGACGGGAATATAGCAACGGAAGAAGTTAAAGCCATCCATCAATTAATTTTAAAAGATTTGGTGCCGTTAGAAAAAAGTACGGATGAATTTGGAACGGATTCGGCCTATTATGTTGAAATGGAATTTGATTATTTAAATGAAAATTTTGCGGAACCTGAAGATGCATTTGAATCTTTTATTGATTACGTGACAGATCACTATACCGCCTTTGATAGCCATTTAAAAGAAGCCATTTATAGAGTGGCCGAAACACTGACTAATTCTTTTCATGAAACCAATATTAAAGATCATTATATGATTTTAAAATTGAGAGATGTTTTAGGGCAAACGATGGCTGTTTAAGATATGATAAAAAATATTCAGCACGTAATTATTGCAGTTTATATAGGTATCCTAATTCCGCTCAATTTGTTGGGGCATTTCCTAGATGAATCTTGGATGATTTTGATTTCCAAGCCATTGTTGATGCCGTTTTTAATGGTATATTTTGCTTTATTTAAGTTTAAAATTGCAAAGTCCTTGAATTACGCAATTATAGGAGCCTTGTTTTTTTCTTGGGTGGGTGATGTCGCCTTACTTTTTGAAGAATACAATTCCTTACTCTTTATTATTGGTTTGGGTGGATTCCTTATTGCGCATGTGCATTATATTTTTGTGTTTTTAAAAGTGGATGTACGTTCTAAAGTGGTGCAAAAACTAAAATGGTATGCCATCCCTGTTTTTGTAATTTATACGGTTGGCTTAGTCAGTCTAGTTTGGAATTATTTAGGTGATTTACGCATTCCGGTTCTTATTTACGCTTTGGTACTAATGTTTATGGCAATTACAGCCGTATCCAGGAAGGGGAAAAGAGGTTACTATTTGATATTGACAGGTGCAATTCTATTTGTTTTATCCGATTCTGTTTTGGCAATTAATAAGTTTTATACTCCATTTGAAGGGGCGAGAATTCTAACGATGTTGACCTACACTTTAGCCCAATTATTTATCGTATTAGGTTTGAGTAAATACATTGCCAAAATGCGTTCATATTCCAATTACTAATCCGGTTTTTTATTGAACCAATAGCGGGTAAAACTCTTTTTTTGGAATATCAAAAGTGTAAGATTTCACCGTTTTTAAGGTAATTTTATTAGAACGTAACCAAGGATTGTATTCTTTTAAAATCTTATAATTAATTCCTAAATCTTTTGCAAATAAAGCCAAGTTAGCAATACTAGTATCAATAACTAATGGCTCCGTTTGTACTTCATTCCACAATTGATTTTCTCTATATTGAAATCCGTATTTATTGGGAGTGGACAAAATTTCTTTGGCAACAATAATTCGGTACACATAGCGACCTGTTTCAGTGTTTAACTTAAGGTCGTAGTAGGAATCTACTTCTTGTTTGGTAAGCTGACGGTTTAATCCTCCCATTCCCATATTGTAGGAAGCGGCAGCTAAGGTCCAATTACCAAATTTTTGATACGCTTCATTCAGGTATTTACAAGCCACTTGAGTGGATTTGGCCACATGGTATCTTTCGTCTACTTCACTATTTATTTCTAATCCATAATCTTTTCCTGTGGTTTTCATTATTTGCCAAAATCCAGAAGCTCCGGCTGGAGAAACGATGGGGGTAAGGCCACTCTCAATAACGGCCAAATACTTGAAATCATCTGGGATTCCATTTTCTTTTAAAATAGGTTCTATAATGGGAAAGTATTTATTTGCGCGTTTTAAATATAATAGGGTATTAGATTGCCAATAGGTATTAACCAATAATTCTCGGTCCATTTTCTCTTTTACATCCACTAATTGTAAGGGTACCTTTTCATTAGCAAAAGTCAGGTTTTCGGGTATGTTTAAAGCATATATTTTATAATCGTTATTAAATGAATGCTGGTAGGATTCATTTTCTGCAACTTCATCTTTGGCGAAACTAAATAATTGAACCGCTCCAAAGAGTGCCAGTGGTACTAATAGAAATGTTAAAATGTATTTAGAAGTATTTGTCGTCATAGTTGAATAGTTTAGAAAGGCGAATTAAACGATTTAAAATCAATATTATTTTGATCTTTACCCGACAATAATGGGTTTTGTATTTGCCAATTAATTTGTAACATTTCGTCATTCCACATAATTCCTGATTCTAAGGAAGGATCATAATACTGTGAGCATTTATAAGAAAAAATGGTTTCATCCTTAAGAGTAGCAAAACCATGGGCAAAGCCTGCTGGAATCCACAACATCAGCTTGTTAGTTTCATTTAATTCCACCCCAAAATGGTGTCCATAGGTAGGTGATTCTTTTCGAATATCTACGGCTACATCATAAACAGCACCTTTCACAACACGTACCAATTTGCCTTGTGCCATGGGTGGTTTTTGAAAATGTAGACCTCTTAAAACTCCTTTGTTAGAAAGGGATTGGTTGTCTTGAACAAAATGATTTTCAATACCTACCTCGGCTAATTGTTGTTCGTTATAACTTTCGTAAAAATATCCTCTATTGTCCTCAAAAACATTGGGGTGAATTAATTTTAATCCAGGAATTTCTTCAGAAATAATTGTCATGTGTTCTGTGGTTTTATGATTACAAAATTAAAAGGAAGTGTAGAAAGCATTCAATTACATCTCGGAAACATATCAACAAGTTGATGTGGTGGAAGGGTGTAAATCACGGTTTACGTGTTTTAGTATGTAATGGGATTCTCTGAAAGGGATTCCAGAAAATGGAGCAAATCTGCTCTTTCTATCGCTGTTAATTGGTAGGAGTGAAGCAAGTTGCTTTTGTTCCAATGGTTGCCTCCTCCATTTTCAAAATAGCGTAATACTTCTGAAAGATTAGTAAAACTGCCGTTATGCATATACGGGGCGGTTAATGCTACATTTCGAAGGCTTGGCACCATAAATTTACCTGCATCGGCATGTTTCATCGTAATTCGTGCTCGACCACTATCAGCAGCAAGAATGGGAAGGCCAATGTTTTGGTATGTAAAATTGGTAAAGAGCGTACCATTGTGACAGGCAGTGCAGTTTAACGAATCTGATTCGAATAACTTTAGTCCATTTAATTGAGAAGCGTTGAGGGCATCCCTATTACCATTTTTATATTGATCATAGGTTGAATTGCCTTGAATAAGGCTTCTTTCGTAACTGGCGATTGCTCGGGTAATTCCAAACACGGTTGGAATAGTATCAAATGCTTTTTTGAATAAAGTCAAATATGCCGAATCCGACCGGAGCATTTCGAGAATTAATGTAAAATCACTTCCCATTTCGGTAGAATCAATAAGGGGAGCTAATACTTGTAATTCTAGCGTTCGAACTCCGCCATCCGCGTGAAAAACGGGTTTATACGCCACATTTATTAAAGAAGGTGCATTTCTTGAACCCAACCGACCATTTACTCCTTTACTTACCGTTAAGGAATCTGCAAAAGCTAATGCTGGGTTGTGGCAAGAAGAGCACGAAATAGTGTTGTTTTTAGAAAGACGGGTGTCAAAAAAAAGCTTTTTGCCCAATGCTATTTTTTCAAAGGTAATAGCATTGTTATTGGGTGTTTTTGGATAATCAAATCCTTTTGGAATGTTTAATGTTTTTGGTTTGACGTTTTTATTTTGGCTACAACTTACCCCCCCTGATAGTAGGACTATAAAAATTAGCCAACGCATTATTTATTAAACGCCTTGGTAAAATTGTCCATATATTGAGTAGCCAATGGTAAATTATCTACCGTATGCGACTGGCCATCTTTTATCAAGTTGAAAGTATATTCACTCTGGTTTAAAATATCATATACGTCCATATTGATAGAAACACTGGTGCCTCCTGTGGGTAAAGTAAATGTATTTTTTATTGAAATTTCTGGTCGGAATAGATCTTGAGTCCCAGTATGTATTACAAAGCTTGTGGTATCTGTTCCATATACTTCAAATCCTTCTAGTTTTGAAAATACATATTGTGTAGACCATCCCCAATACATATTGTTGGTAATGCTTAATGGGTGAGAAGCTTCAAAAGTGGCGGGGTCTTGTTTATTCAAATCTTCACGAACTCCCAAAGAAAACTCAATTCCTACATAATTCCCAGCCGGAATATTACCCTTAACGGTTATACCATCCAATCCTTTTGACTGGTCGATAAGGGCAATATCTGCAACTAATTCTTTTACTCCTTCTGAATTTACTGCAATTACATTAGATAAATAATACATTTTCTTGGTAAACCAAATGTCGTTTAGTTGATGACTTTTGTATATTGTATTATACACTAAATCAGACCCATTATACTGATTGTTGAAAACGATGGAAATAGGTTCTTTGGGTATAGGTGGTGTTACTGGATCACCTCCGCATCCAGAAAAAGAACCGAATAGGATAATGGTACTGACAGAAAAAAACCATTTTATTGAAACCATCTATATTTTTTTAGTGAATGAGAATTCAGAAGACGACAAATATACATACCATTTAGAGATTTGTAAAGTGGGTAATAGGCCTAATGGTTCAAGAATTGGAAAATGACAAATTGAGAACTTAAAAAAGTGGAATATTCCGTTAAAGATTTGTTAACCGATTTTTTATAGGCATTTTATCCCCATTTTTGGAGTCAGTATTGGAAACCAATTAAATTTGTAATCGTAATAAAATCAAATAAAACATGATGAATAGAATTATACTCTTAGCCATATTTATAGCAACTTCATTTGGAAGTTATGCGCAACATGATTTTACATTTAAAATTGACGGACTTTCGGATACCACAGTGTATTTGGCCAATTATTTTGGTGGAAAAATGTACTATAATGACACGGCTATGGTGGATAGTAAAGGGGTGGTTAAATTCCAAGGACAAGAAACCAAACCCGGTGGCATTTACGCATTAATTTTCCCGGATAACAAAACATATTTTCAGGTGGTGGTAAATGAACCGGTTATTGAAATGGAAACTAGATTGGTTAACCCAGAAGGTAACATGAACGTGCTAAAATCGGAAGAGAATACTGCTTTTTACGAATACCTCAATTTTGTAATGGAAGTGCAATCAAAACTAGCCATGTATAAATCGGAGGGTGAAGTTGCAGATGAGAAAGAAAAAATAAAAGTGGATGAAAAAATTAAAAAAGAACAAGCGCGAGCTGAAACTTTTAAAGCCAATTATTTAAAAAAGTATGAGCAATTATTTGCTGCTAAAGTTTTACGATCTTCAGACGAGGTAAATGTACCGGAATTTAAAAAGGAAGATGGCTCAATGGACGATACCAAACGATTTGCCTATTACCATGATCACTTTTTTGATAACGTTGATTTGGCAGATGATAGAATGATACGTACTCCAATTATTAACGGAAAAATTGAAACGTATTTAACAAAACTTACGGTGCAAACTCCAGATTCTATTTGTGATGCTATCCAATACCTTACTAGTCAAACTGCTGATTCTAGTTTAATGTATAAATACATTGTTCAATTTTCAACCAATCATTTTGAGAAATCTGAAATAATGGGAATGGATGCGGTTTTCATTTGTATATCTGAAAACTATTATGCGAAAGGAAAAGCGTGGTGGTTGAATGATAAACAACTGGAAGACATCATGAAAATGTATAACACCCGTAAAAATTTGGTGGTAGGAATTAAAGCAGATAACATCATATTGATGGATCAGGACTCCAATTGGAGATCGCTGTATGATGTGAAAGCAAAATATACGGTGCTTGTTTTTTGGAGCCCAACTTGTGGACATTGTAAAAAAGAAATGCCAAAACTGAAAGAATTTTACGATGAATGGAAATCGAAAGGAGTAGAAGTATATTCAGTAAGTACTGAATTTGACAATAAAGATTGGCCTAAATTTATTAAAGATAACGGGTTTACCTGGATTGATGTATCTGATAATCCTGAAATTAATAAAAATGCACCGGTACTTATTCGCAGTGGAATTACTACTTTAAACAGCTTGAATTTTAGAGATTATTGGGACATTTATTCTACTCCTCAATATTATTTGTTGGATGAAAATAAAATGATTATTGCCAAAAGAATTAACAGTGAACAACTTCCAGGATTTATTGAAATGTACGAAAAAAGAATTGCGGCAGAAAAGGAAGCTGCTAAATAATTAAAACCGGATGTTAAAATTTTGAGGAGTCAATCGGCTATCAAAAAATACAATACCGACAAAAAATAAATCTAAGGTCACTACCGTTTGGGGGTGGCCTTTTATTTTGTTCCAAGCATTGGTCATGCCATCCGACCAATGAATATCATCAAATATGAAAATGGTTTTTTCTGTGATATAGGGCAGGCATGTTTCAAAATAGGCAAGAGTGGCTTCTTCTTGATGATTTCCGTCAAAAAACACGATACCAACTTTTTTGATTTCTGATAATACAATTGGAAGTGTTTCTTTAAAATCACCAATATGGGTGTGTATATTGGTTAGGTTTTGCGATTTAAAATTCTCTTCTGCAATTTTAAGTGTGTTCGGACAACCTTCCAATGTATGAACGGGCTGGGTAGACATTCCCTTTGCAAAATATAGCGTACTTAATCCTAATGAGGTGCCTAATTCAATGCAATTCTGAGGTTGATAAAACTGTACCATTCGATAGAATAACCGGCCATATTTAGAATGTTTGGAAGAGTTTTTAGCAACATCTTTTACCGGTCTAGTTTTACTTGGGTTTATGGTGGAACCTGCTCCTAAATCGGTAATTAAAATTTCTCTGGTATCGTTAAGTAGCTTCTTTCTTAATGCAATGAATGAATCTAATTCTGTTCGTGTTTTATCCGCATATAAAATATCCTCCAAAAATTGGTATACAAAAGGAGAGTGGATGCCATGCCTGTTATTGGATTTCCAATAATGCTTGAGATACTTACTCGCAATTTTAAATTTGTTGAACACAGCAATAATTAGGCATAAAAAAGGGGTGGTAAACCACCCCTTACTAGTTAACTTTTTGGAATTTACATTCCGTATTTTTTCATTACTTTTTCACTTATTCCAGTGAATGAGAATCCACCGTCATGGAATAAATTCTGCATGGTTACCATTCTAGTATAGTCAGAGAACATCATTACAGTATAATCGGCACATTGTTCAGCTGATGCATTTCCTAGAGGAGAAATATCTTCTGCAAAATTGATGAATTGGTCAAAACCACCAACGCCTTTTCCAGCGGTAGTTAATGTAGGAGATTGTGAAATGGTGTTCACACGAACTTTTTTAGCATTTCCGTATTGGTAGCCAAAGTTTCTGGTAATTGATTCCATTAATGATTTAGCATCTGCCATATCGTTATAACCAGGAAAAGCACGTTGCGCAGCTACAAAAGATAAACTGATTACAGAACCCCATTCGGCCATTGCATCCAATTTATAAGCAGTTTGCAATACACGGTGTAACGACATAGCCGATACGTCTAAAGTTTTGTGGAACCAATCGTAATTCAAATCGGTATAAGGCTTTCCTTTTCTAACGTTTGGAGACATTCCTATAGAATGTAAAATAAAGTCTAATGGTCCACCTAAAATTTCAACAGCTTCTGCAATTAACTTTTCTAATTCTGCGTTATCCGTTGCATCAGCAGGAATAATAGTAGAACCTGTTTCTTCAGCTAGTTTATTTAAAGCTCCCATTCGCAAAGCGATTGGCGCATTAGTTAAAACAAATTTAGCACCTTCTTCATGTGCTTTTTCTGCTGTTTTCCAAGCGATTGAATGTTCATCAAGAGCGCCAAAAATAATCCCTCTTTTTCCTTTTAAAAGATTGTTTCCCATGGTCATATAATATTAAGCCGCAAAGATAATTTTTTATGATAATGCTCCACCACTTTTACGAATCGATTTACGCATTATGAAAAGTGGATGAACTTGCGGATTAAGAATTATTCTTACTTATCCTTTTTTACTTCAAAATAATACCGGAAATCCAAAGAGAAATATGCTCCGTTTAAGCGCACATTACTTACCGCTACAAGGCTATTGGCTATTCCAACATTAGCAGAATAAGGGTCTACAAAAGGTTGATTAAATGCAAAACCACCGTAAAAGGTACCCACGCCAATTGGGTGATATTCCCATCCCATATTGGCTATAAATGAACCTTGAATCCAACTTCTACGGGTTATTTGCACTTGCCATTCGTTATCGGAAGCAAAAACATCACTAGGGTATAAATCCAATTGCCCACCTAACGAAACGCTAAAAAAGGAATTATCTGAGGCTCGTAATCGTACCATTGCTTTTAATGGGATTTCATAGGCAATAAATCGAAAGGGAATTGCGCTATTAAAGTTAGTGGCAAGACTATCGACACTGGTGGTGTAGTTTCGTTGGGTAAATCGTAAACCAGATTCAACGGCAAGTATTTTAGTGAATTGTTTTCTAAACGTCATTCCGAAAGAGTACCCGAAATTTTGTTGAATCTTAATGGAAACAACATCGGTTTCACTTGTGACTGGTGCATTGTCGAAAATACCGTTTCCCAACATGGCTTTGAACTGAAAACCACCGGTATATCCATTATCTTGGGCAATGGTGTTAAAAGTAGTCGCTAATACAAGACCTAAAATAAGAATTTTATTTTTCATCATTAATTGTTTTTTATAAATCCTATTATAGCCAATGTCATCACTGTAAACATCATGATTACAAGGCCGTAACGCACCCAGATATTTGAAATAAATGGCGCTCTATATTCTCCAATAGTTCTATTATTCAAATGAATTACTTCGGATGTATTTATCTTATTAACGGCAAAATAGTACCTGTAGGTTGGTTCATCTAAATCCGAATATGATTCGAACCAGATTTTATTAGTGGTCATAATATTCTTAAAGAAATCACTTTCTTCTTGGCTTTTGAAAAAGAAGATATTGTAACGATTATCGGTTGGATGCTCTCTCCAATTGGTGAAATCTAATTGTGGAATATTCATATCACGCGTAACTTTTGACCTACTCTTAAACTGGAGTTTCTAGAGATGTCGTTTAATTTACAAAGTTTCGAAACCGTGGTTCCGTATTGATCTGCAATTTTATACAAATAATCTCCATTTTGCACGATATAGAACACACTTCCTTTCGGATATCCGGCATATCCATATTTGGTTTTTTGTAGGACTAAAGTTTTATCGATTAATTGATGGCTTTTGTAATCCACAAAATTGAGCGGATTGATAGGTGTACCTTTAAATCGGACTTCCCAATGTAAGTGACTTCCAGTAGAATGTCCAGAGCTTCCTCCTAATCCCACGAGTTCTCCCGCTGCCACAATTTGACCGGGTTTTACCTTTATTCGGTGCAGGTGGGCATATAATGTTTCCAGTCCGTTAAAATGACGAACCACCACCACGCGTCCATAGCCTTGGTAGGTTCGTGCCACGCGTACCATTCCAGAAAATGCACAAACCACGGTGTCCCATACTTGTAAATCAATATCTAGCCCTTTATGCATTCTACCATCGCGCCAGCCATATCTAGAAGTCAATGTATTCACTACGGGCATGACAAATGACGGGCTTTGTCTTGATCCTGTAAGAACCAACGAAAGCATGGAGTCGTTTGCTGATAATTTGCTGCTATTGTACGGGTTAGGGGTAATGGTATTCCAGTCATGGTAATAATAATCAGCTGGATATTGACTGGTATCAATTGTTTGGTTCGTAAATAAATCGGCATTGTCTTGATGGTCAGCAATGTATTTATTGACTTCATTGATTAAGGCAAATGGTACTTCATCCAATTCAAAAAGAGAATCAATTATTTCATAGATTTTATCAAAATTAAGCGTTCGAATTTCCATGTATATTTCGATTTGAGAAATATAGTCAGTTCGAGGGTTTTCCGTATTAACCAAGGAGTCATGAAATAGTTGTAACTCAGATTTTGAAAGGCTGTCAATTCCATTTAATAAATGATGGTTTCCGTATACGACTTGGGCAATTACGGTGTCCTTTTTTACAAAAGAAGTGTCGCCCTGTGCTAAAATAGGAAAGGAAGACATTAATAAAAATGCAACACAGGCTAATGGTAATATGAAGTTGATTGATTTTTTCACCTGCTGCGAAAGTAGGGAATATCTACTGTTTAAGAAAGGGGAGAAGGATGGGTAACTATTTTCAATTTTTGCCCCGAGATGGGGTTGTACTAGTCTACGAGTAAACTAACCATAAATGTAGTGCCTTGATTTTCAGAACTGGTAAATTCTAACGTGCCATTTAATTCTTCAATCGATTTTTTAACAATGGCAAGTCCTAAACCTACGCCTTCAATACCTGTTGTATTGGACGCTCTATGAAACATTTCAAATAAGAATTTTTGGTCTTTCTCCGGAATTCCAAGACCGTAATCAACTACGGAAAAATGCATCATTCCAGCATCAATATTGAAATTAACTTCAATAATTTCCGCATCTGGAGAATACTTAGCCGCATTGCTGAGCAGGTTAGTGAAAATCTGTTTAAATAAGCGTTTATCGGTTTTAAATAAAACCGGAACCTCTTCACCGACCTCTAAAAGGATGGAATGATTTTTTCCAACTCCATTTCCAACTGTTTCAATGATGTCATTTATTAACTCGCGAATATGCGTGTCTTCAATTTCCGGTTTTAAGTTACCGGATTCTAATTTACCAATGAGTAGTGTCTCATTTATTATATCGGTTAATGAATTTACAGAACGTTCAATATTTTGAATGTGTTTGGTAATTTTTTCGGTAGGAGAGTGGTTTTCAAGGTGCATTTCAATAAGTTCTGCCGAACTTTTCACACTTGTTAAAGGTGTTTTTATTTCGTGGGAAATAATATTTACAATTCGAGATTTCAATTCATTTAGTTCCCGTTCTTTGGCTAATGAAACTTTTAACTGACCTTCCGACTTCCTTCGCTTTCCTATTTCTTTTTTTAAATCCTGATTTCTAAATTTTAATTCGGAGGTTCGTTCTTTTACCTTTTCTTCCAGGCTAGTATTTAATTGGGTTAGCAATTGCTGACTTTGCAATAATTCCTTTTCCAAATTAAATCGTTGCATAGACAATTCAATTACCGTGCTTAAAACCCCTTCTTTAAATGGTTTAGATATGTATCCGTACGGATGTGTTTTAAGGGCTCTTCCTAAAGTATCTTTATCCGATATTCCAGTAATATAAATTACTGGCAAATCAAATTCACTCATAATTTGATTGGTAACCGAAATTCCATCTATTTCTCCGGGTAAAGAAATATCCATTAACACTAAATCAATTTCTGTAGATCCCACAATTTCAAGGGCCTCAATTCCAGAGTAAGCAATTCCTACAGATTCATGTCCCATCTGAGTAATAACACGTTGCATAAACAATGCAGTTACCTTGTCATCTTCTGTAATGAGAATTTTGTAAGCCATATAGTAGTGCGATTTTAGGAGGCTAAAGATAGCATTTGTTTGGAGGTTTTAAGGGTGAAAACTGTAAAAGATTATAGATTTCAATTATTTTATTCGAGTGAAAAATTGTTTATTTGTAAAGTAAAATACATTTATGAGAGGTAAACGAATAAGTATTACGTGTGAGGAGTGTGAAGTTCAAAACATTTCAAAATTTGGTACTTTATGTGCCAATAATATTGATAAGGTGAACTACAGTAAGTCATGTACTGCTTACAAAAAAGGTCAAATTATTTTTCATGAAGACACCAGACCGCTTGGTGTTTTTTGCGTTAATAAAGGCAAGTTAAAAGTGTATAAAACAGGGGATGATGGTAAAGACCAAATTATTCAAGTGTCAAAACCTGGTGACTTATTAGGGTATAGAGCCATGATTGGCGAAGATTTATATCCGGTTACTGCCGAAGCCTTGGAAGATGTACAAGTATGTTTTATCCCAAAGTCAGAATTTGTTCGTTTATTGGATGAATCCGTTGATTTTTCAAAAATGTTACTTAGAGAAGCATGTCATGAGTTAGGAACCATGACCGAATTGCTTACTAACTTGGCTCAAAAATCTGTAAGGGAGCGTTTAGCTGTATCACTGTTGATGTTGAAAGATATTTATGCAGATGATAAGCGTCCAAACGACCTAGCAGAAATTAACTTAACAAGAGAAGATTTAGCGAATATTGTGGGGACTGCTACAGAAACTATTATTCGATTATTACACGATTTTAAAGAAGAAAATTTAATTCAAACCAATGGTCGTAAAATCATGGTAATGGATGCAAAACGATTAATTAAGGTAGGGAATATTTATTAATCCACCTTTGATAAATTTGGATATTTATAAAAAATATTAAGCACAAAAAAAGAGGAGCAATTGCTCCTCTTTTTTTGTGCTATACAATTTGATTATTGAATAAATACTTTTTTAGCTGCAGTTGCTCCATTTTCTGATTGAATGGTCACAATATATAATCCTGAAGTTAAATCAGAAATATCAATTCTTTTAGCGAATTCTTGACCTGCATTTGAAGCAGTAACGGTTTTTAAAACTTGACCAGTTACGTTCATAATTTGAATTTGTGTTTGGTTGCTTAAATTCTTTCCAGTAACAGTCATAATTGAACCATCTGTTTTAATGGAAGAAATAGAGGTAACTTGTACATTACTTACACTCAATGGCCATGCAAAAGTGAATTCTTGACATAATTCTGCGTTTTGATCATTGTTTCCGTAAAATACTGGAGGAAGAACTGATACATCAAATATTTGAGTCAGTTTCACACAAAGTGTTCCTTTTCCTGGATCAATTTTAGCACCATAGGTTTGTGTTAAAATGAAATCTTGAGTATCACCTGGTTTCATTTCAAGACCTACAATTGGAGTTTGCCAAGGAATTGCAGTTCCGTTAATATCATAATTAATTAGTAATTGACCTTCTAACGTTACTTCATAAATTAATAGCGTTCCTACAGGGTAGGTAAAAGTATCATTATTGGTAACATTTACAGTAATAGAAGTAGTTCCTGATTTAGGATCCTCGGTGGTAATTGTTCCCGTTGGAGCGATGTATGAATCTACCGATGCGTAGGTAGAATCTTGAGCGAAACTGATTGTTCCTAAACCCATTGTTAAAGCAAAAAGTAAAAGTTTTTTCATAGTTTAATTTATTTTAAAGTTTGATATTTTAATTGGGGTCTAAAATAGTGAAAAGAAACGGATCTAAGAATTTTTTCTTTTATGATTTTTTTGCTGAAAAACACAATTAGAAATATTTGTAAATAGTTCAAATATTGTATTCTAATCAGTTGTTATCGTGCGTATTGAGTTATTTAACTCTTCGATTATTTTAGCAGATACTTTATGGAAGTATCTTTTGTTCTTATAGCCCATTACCCACTGAACACCATTTATAGCGTTGGAAGTAAAAACTTCTTCGGCTTGCTCTAGTGCGTTTACGCCAATTGGGGTTTCTAAAACTTCTAATCCCAAACTCGGTGCGAGTGCCAAAATGTTTTGTCGCATAATACCAGGTAAACAACCTTCGGAAAGTGGAGGGGTGACTATTCGGTTATGAATAATCATAAAAATATTTGAGGAAATAGTTTCGCATATTAATCCTTTTGAGTTAAGAATTATCAGGTCATCTACCTGATGTTTAGATTTTGCAATTCCTGCTTTGACAAACATTAATGAATTGGCCGTTTTTAAGCAGTTAAAAGCGTGAATGGGTTTGAAGATTTCATCATAAATTCCTAATGAAATTCCTTCTAAATTTAGCTGGTATGAATTTAAATCGGGGTCCGTTTCTAATAATACCGAAACCTCGTTGGTAATGGGCGTATATTTTCCACCATCATTTCTAAAAACGGTAATACGCAGTCTTGCGCCATCTTTTAAACGGTTACGAATAAGTAATCTTTTTACTTCCTCATTCAACACCGTTTTCAAGAGCTGATCGTTCCAATCAAATTCCATCATTTCCATTCCGGCATAAAGTCGCTGCAAATGAGATTCTAGAAATAATGGAATTCCATTAACACATTTAACCGTTTCAAAAAGTGCATCGCCATACCTAAAACTACGATTGGCAACTGTTAATACAGCTGAATCATGTTGTAATAGCTTTCCGTTTAAACTAATATATCCACTCATTTGAGATAAGTATTTATGAAACTTATGGATGAATTTGGGGTGATCAGGAACCCCTTAATTCCTACTTTTTTTGAGGCTATTATGTCACGTTCACTATCGCCAATCATAAAACTTTTAGAAGGGTCGATTTTATGAACAGCCATGGCTTTTTCAAATAAAAGCGAACCTGGTTTTCGATCCAAAGATTTGCTGAAATCTTGGTGGTGTGGCGAATATAGAATATCAGTAAGAATCACTCCTTTAGCGGCTAATTCTTCTTTTAAATAGTGATGCAATTTTTTTACATCTTGATGCGTGTAAATTCCTTTGGCAATTCCACCTTGATTGGTAATCACTATTATTTTGTAGCCTTTTTCTTGCGCTTTTTGTAAGGTTGAAAATACATCTGGAAGGATATCAAAATCAGCTACCTTGTAGGTATATTCTCCGCGTTCACGATTTATCACCCCGTCTCGATCTAAAAATAAAGCCTTGTTTTGATTCATTAGTTAAATACCGCTACAATTTGTTGAATAAAATTAAGAACCAAACTTGGTTTAAATATTATGGTAATTAGTATGCCGTATAAGGCGCCAAAATAGTGTGCATCATGACCTACGCCATCATTCATGCCTTGGTCGGCCATTCGTTTTTCATACCAAATATAAAGTACTCCAAAAATGATTGCGGGAATAGGAATTACAATCATAAACCCAAGCATACTAGTTGGAAACATTAGGATATACGAAAAAAGTACTGCCGAAACAGCTCCAGATGCTCCGATAGAACGATAATACGGATTATTAGATTCTTTTTTTAAAGTAGGGAGTGATGAAAATATTATTCCTCCAACATACAATAACAAATAGAAAACCATGCCGTTGGTAGCCCCAAATAAATTTTGAAATGTTCCTTCTACCGCACCACCAAATTGCCATAACACAAACATATTTACCAATAAATGTGACCAGCCGCCATGAAGGAATGCATGGGTAATGATTCGGTACGACTGTTTACGATGAACCACCAAATAGGGATCAAACAAATACTTATTAAATAAATCGCGGTTATTGAAACCAGTAACCGAAATCAATCCTGTAATGGCAATAATGATGAGTGTAATCATGGCAACATCTATTAATTAGCAGGGGTATATTTAACCACCTGTTGATTAATTTTACCGAAAATGGAATCTCCATTTTGGTCGTTCATTTCAATTTCTATCCGGTCTCCAAATGTCATAAATGGAGTGGAGGCTTTGCCGTTAGCAATTATTTCAAGACATCTTATTTCGGCCAAACAGCTAGAACCTGTAGGACTTCCTTGGTTGGCTACCGTACCCGAACCAATCACGGTACCTGCCATCAATGATCGTGATTTAGCGGCATGCGCAATTAATTGACCAAAGTCAAAAACCATATCAATACCGGCATTGGGAGAACCCACTATGGTAGAATTTAAGGTAGAAACCAATGGTAAATGAACTTTACCTTCCTTCCACGCGTTACCCAATTCATCTGGTGTGACTACTACTGGCGAAAAGGTAGTCCATGGTTTGGATTGATAAAACCCGAATTGCTTTGATAATTCTGCCGGAATAAGATTTCTTAAAGAAACATCATTCACAATTCCGATAAGCTTAATATGATCCAAAGCATTTTTAGGCGAGGTACCTGCATGAACGTCATCTGTAAAAACGGCTACTTCCGATTCGAAATCAATTCCCCAAGCGTCATTTTCCATAAGAATATCATCGGTAGCACCAATAAATGCGTCACTTGCTCCCATATACATTAGGGGATCTGTCCAAAAAGAGTCTGGAAGCTCTGCATTTCTAGCTTTTCTAACTAATTCAACATGCGTTACATAAGCGCTTCCATCTGCCCAATGATAGGCGCGAGGTAGGGGAGCCATTGCCTCATTCACATCAAAAGAGAAAGCATCAGTAATGGTTCCATTTTCTAATTCCGTGTAAACGGAAGTTAATTTGGGAGCAATTTCCGACCAATTATCCAATGCCATTTGCATGGTTTGCGCAATATGCGGAACCGCAACGGCATGAGTCATGGCTTTGTTTACTACCACTAATTTACCATCTCTGGTGTTATTTTTAATACTTGCTAATTTCATGCAATCTTATTTATCAAGGAAATTTAGGGAATTTTTGAAAGTCGGGATCCCTTTTCTCAAGGAAGGCATGTTTCCCTTCTTGTGCTTCCTCCATGAGGTAATACATCATGGTGGCGTCTCCGGCAAATTCCATTAATCCGTGTTGTCCATCCAACTCAGCGTTAAGTGCGCGTTTTAGCATTCGTAGTGCCATTGGACTTCTTTTCATTATGGTTTTACACCATTCCACGGTGGTGTTTTCTAGCTCGGCTAATGGTACTACTTTGTTTACCATTCCCATTGCTTCCGATTCTTTGGCGGTGTACTGTTCACATAAAAACCAAATTTCGCGTGCTTTTTTCTGACCTACGTGTCGGGCCAAATAAGAAGAACCAAATCCACCATCAAAACTACCCACTTTAGGTCCTGTTTGTCCAAAAATTGCGTTTTCGGAGGCAATGGTTAAATCACATACTACGTGCAAAACATGTCCGCCACCAATGGCGTATCCATTTACCATGGCAATGACCGGTTTTGGTAAAGAGCGTAAAGCTTTGTGTAAATCTAATACGTTTAATCGGGGAACACCATCTTCGCCAACATAACCGCCCACTCCTTTTACATTTTGATCTCCACCCGAACAAAAGGCTTTATCCCCAATTCCGGTAAGTACCAGAACGCCAATTCGTTGGTCTTCTCGTGCAATGGCAACGGCATCCAACATGTCGATGTTAGTCTGCGGTCTAAAGGCATTATATACCTCTGGTCGGTTAATGGTTATTTTAGCTATTCCTTCGAAGAATTCAAAATAGATGTCTTCGTATTCTTTAATGGTAGTCCATTCTCTATTTGCCATAATTTCTTTTTATGTGTAAGGCGGTTTCGCCAAATGTGTTCTTCGTTCAATATGGTGATTTTAACTATCCACCAAATTATTAAAATACCCTTTTAAAATTCCTGCATTTTCTGTTTGAGGAGTGAAAACCTCCAATATTCCAGCCGAATCGGATTTAGATAGAATCAAAAACTGTTCGTTAAATTCTTCCAAATTGGTGGCGCAAAAATAATCTACGTTAAACCCTAAAGCAATGTGTTTGACACTGTTTTTTTGGTGGGTTTCAAAGAAGTTTTCAAGTTGTCCAGTAGTATTAGGTCCGTCAATAAATCTAAAAATTCCACCTCCCGCATTATTTACTACAATTACTCTAAAATTGGAGGGTATATGGCGGTGCCACCACGCATTAGTATCGTAAAAAAAAGAAATATCGCCAACTACTAAAAAGACCAATTTGGAAGTCACCATAGCATTTCCAATGGCGGTGGAAACTATGCCATCAATTCCACTCGTTCCTCTATTTGATTTGAAGGTGAGGTTTTTACCCCAATTAAAAAGCTGTGCGTAACGTACCGGAGTGCTATTAGCTAAGTGTAGAATGCTATTTTCGGGTATTAAATTTCGCACAGTTTGCATGACTTTTATATCCGAGAAAGGCGCGTTGTCAACGAATGATTTTTGGTGTCTATTTCGTTTGGAATCCAAATTCAACCATTTTTTTGTCCATTCAGAAGATTGAGAATCTAACTTATCAATAATTTGATTAAAAAATGGAAGTACCGGAATTTTGGCGTGGTGTGTCAAACATTGATATGTATCGGGTGCATTTTCAGTATTCTCAACATGAATGTGATGGGTAGGACGGAAGGAACGCAAATATCCTTTTATCTTTTTTGAAACTACGTTTCCACCAAAAGAAATCAATAAATCGGGTTGAAATTCTTTCTGCTCATCTGCCGAAAATGGAATAATGAGTCGGTCGATGTTTTTTACTGAATTCTCAATGTCCAAATTGGAGGTTGTTTCGGACAGAATTAATGCATGAGCGCCTAAATGGTGTAGCATTTCAGAAATGCGGGTATCGATATCCTGTTGCCCTACCAAAATTAAAATACGTGAAGCGTTATTCCATAAAGAAACGTATTCAGCTATCTCGGTGTGACTTAAATTGAATGGAGGTTCTGGTAATGGTGTAACCTGTGAAAGGCCTCCTTTAAAGGATTCTATGTTGTAAATAGGTTCTTCAAAAGGAACATTAAGATGCACAGGACCACTTACAGAATTAGCTAGGTTTAAAGCCTTATTAATTATTGTTCCGTTTTTTCTATCCGCATCGGTTTCATCCAATACGGATGAATATAGGATGTGATTTGCATACACGTTATTTTGACGAATGGTCTGCCCATCTCCTTGATCAATTAGATAAGCCGGACGATCAGCCGACAAAACCACCAATGGAATTTTTCGGTAGAAGGCTTCCGCTATGGCGGGGTAATAATTTAATAAAGCCGTTCCAGATGAGCACACTAATGCTACCGGGCTCTTTGTTTCATCGGCTATTCCGAGTGCAATAAATCCTGCCGAACGTTCATCGGGTACCGAATAACATTGGTATTTGGGATGTGATGTAAATCCCAAAATCATAGGTGCATTTCGCGACCCTGGAGAAATAACAACGTGTTGCATTCCCTTTTGCCAAAGTATATCAATTAATTGCTGTGCGCTTTTTTTATCTGTGGTATTCAATTGTAGTGGTATTAAGAATGGAAACTAAAATTACTGAAGAATAATGCTTGCATCAATATCTAGTTTTTTGTGAATTTGTTTAGCCATATGTAAAGTAATTTCTCTTTTACCTCTTATGTATTCGCTAATTCGACTTGTGGTTGTTCCAAGTAATTCGGCTAAATCCTTTTGTTTCAGTCCTTTTTCTTCCATTCTGAGCTTAATCACATCTACTAATGCCGGTACTCCAATTGGAAAATGTTCTTCCTGATATTCTGCAACAAGGACGGAAATTTTACCTAGCTCAATATTTCTTGGGTCATCTGCAGGTGTACTGTTATTCACCACTTTAAGTAAATCTTTGATTCTTAAAAGGTATGCATCATGTTGTTTCTCCGAAATCATTATTATTTCTTTATACGGTCTTGCAAACACTTCTATCGTATTCAGAATGTGTTCCAATAAATTGAATGAAAATTTTCTAATGTAGAAAATTATTAGCAATCACCTATCCAAATTTGTTTCAGTAAATATTAAATACGCAATGGTCATTTCCTACATAATCAGCAGAGTAAAAGTGTTTTTAATGTCACTTTAATTTTACTATATAGCTCTTTTCACTATCTCATTCCATTTTTAAATTGCTGTTTTCAATTCAGAATGTTTTAGATAGTAATTATTAAGAGTGGTGTAGGTGATAACACGCAGTAGGCAAAGGTATTTAAAAAGTTACAGTATATGGAATTTATTAATTGCTAATTATTCCAATTCCGTTAACAAGGTTTCTGATTTAAAATTGGTTTCATCCCATTCTTTTTCCGCATTTGATTTAGCCGTAATTCCTCCGCCAATATACAGCGCCAAATTATTTTTAGAAACCTGTAAGCATCGCAAATTGACAAAAAGTTTTAATTCTTTTTCGGGGTGTATAAATCCTAAATAACCGGTGTAATATGCACGGTCGTGTTTTTCAATTAGGTGAATCATATCCTTTGCTTTTTCCAAAGGAACACCACAAATAGCTGGGGTAGGATGCAGGTGTTTAGCAAATGAATATGCGGCATCATAACTCACATTATTGACAGAGGTTAAATTGGTTTGCAAATGAACCACCGGACCCGCTTTTACCGTTTCTGTTTCACTCAAATTACATTCAATTTGTGATTTTGAAAAAGCGTCTAAAATATATTGGGTTACATAGGCTTGTTCTTCTTTTTCTTTGGCGCTCCATTTAGGTGCATTTCCTAAATTAGGTTGCGTTCCTGCCAGCGACATGGTGCTGATTTTAGTCCCCGTCCAATTCACTAAAGTTTCGGGAGTTGCCCCCATCCAAACCCCGGATTGGGCATGATTAATGAGGTAAACAAAGGCGGATTCATGCTTTTTGTTTAATCTATATAAATAATTAGATAAATCTAAACCCACTGGTTTAGAGATGCTTTTAATTCTTGAGTAGATGAATTTTTCTAAACCTTCATTATTCAATGTATCAATTGCTTGTGTTAAATTTTCAAGATACAAATCCTTAGAAATGGCATACGTAGCATCTTGATTTACCGGTTTTTCGTTATTCGGTATCTTAATTATATCGGTAATAAAAGCATCATTTATCAAACTTTCATTTATGCGGTAATCGGCCGAAATAATAATTTCTGGATGCTGTTTTGAAACTTCAAATGGATGAAATACAAAGTGTGATTTGGTGTGATTGCAAACCGTTTGGTTTTCAATTATTATTTCAAATTCAGATGAATTAGGGTAGCTGCAAACTACAAAGTTTAAATGCTTTTCCAAGCAAATATTTAGCAACTTCTGTAAATAATTATTCATCAATTTAATGGTTATTTAGAGTTTTCAAAAGTAGTAGGAATAACGGGTCTTACCAATTTTTAGAAGTGTCATTATTCTGTAAATATCCAGACTCAGTGATTAAATAAAATGCATGTTACCTAAACCAATTCTTTTATCTATTAAATTTGTACAAATCTTAAATTTATGGCAGATCGTATTCTATTGGTAGAGGATGAGGCTTCACTATATGAAGCACTAAAACTGAATCTTGAAATGGAGGGTTATAATGTAACGCTCGCTGTGGATGGTGAACAAGCTATTGACAAGTATAGATCAGGTCATTTTCATTTAATTATACTGGACGTAATGATACCTAAAATGGATGGATTTGTGGTATGTGAAACCATTCGGCTAGAAAACCAAAAGATTCCGATTTTGTTTTTATCGGCTAAGAATAGTGCGGAAGACAAAATTAATGGCCTCAAAACTGGGGCAGATGACTACATGGCCAAACCATTTAACTTGGAAGAATTTTTACTTCGGGTAAGCTTATTGGTAAAAAGGGGACATGCATTGACGCATACTGAAAATGAAGAATTGAATTTTTTCGAATTTGGCGGTAACCGAATTGAATTTGCTAGTTTTAGCATTAAGACCTGGAAAGGTGATGAAAAATCATTATCCAAACGTGAAATGAAGTTGCTAAAACTATTGATAGAGAAAAGAGGTAAGGTAGTATCACGAGAAGAAATTTTGCAGAAAATATGGGGTTACGATGTCTTTCCGTCCACACGAACTATTGACAATTACATTTTAGCGTACCGAAAGTATTTTGAACAAAACCAGCGTCAACCCAAGCATTTTTTCTCCGTAAGAGGGGTGGGATATAAGTTTGAATCCGATAGCGATTAAACCGCCTGTTAAAAACTGTCATTCATTTTAATCCATTCCGGTTGTCTTCTTTAAAAGGAGGGTTATTTTTGTGGGAAGACAATATTGGAGATGGGTATGAAAAAAAAGTTACAAATACTATTATTAGGAATTTTATTAATCTCCGTAAATCTCGGGTTTTCTCAATCCAATCTACTTAATCAGTCTGTTACCTATGAAGAGTTGATGCAGGGTTATAAGCAGCTAGCGGCTAATTACAACACTTGTGATTTGGTGTCGTTTGGGCAGACCGATTCGGGTAAACCGCTACACTTATTTTTAATCAATAAATCGCAAGAGTTTTATCCTGAAGCCATCCACCAAAAGGTAGTGTTGTTAGTGCAAAATGGTATTCACGCAGGTGAACCGTGTGGGATTGATGCTAGTTTGGAATGGGCTACCGAAATGATTTCTACCCATCAAATTCCGGATAACGTGGTGATTGCCATTATTCCGGTATATAATATTGGCGGGATGTTGAACCGGGGGTGTTGCAGTAGGGCGAATCAAAATGGACCCGAAGCACATGGATTTAGAGGTAATGCAAGAAACTTAGACTTAAACCGAGACTATATTAAAAATGATAGTAAAAATGCATTTGCGTTTGCCCGATTGTTTCACTGGTTGCAGCCAGAATTATTTATCGACACGCATACTTCCAATGGAGCGGATTACCAATACACCATGACGCTAATTTCTCCCAGAAAAGAAAAGCTGGATGCCCATTTAAGTGGTTATTTAGTAAATAAATTGGAGCCTTATTTGTACGCTAATTATGACTCGCTAACACCTTATGTAAACGTTTGGGGAACGACTCCCAATCACGGTATTAAATCGTTTAACGACTTATCTAGGTATTCTACCGGTTATGTGGGTTTGTTTAATTGCATTGGTTTTACTACCGAGTCGCACATGTGGAAAACCTTTAATGCACGAAAAACGCATACTCGAAAATTTTTGGAACTGTTAACTGGATTTGCCGATACAAATTTTGTGGAACTAATGGAAAATAAACGAATTTGTGATGCGGAGAATCCGATGAGTTTTGAGGCTCTGAATTTAGAAATTGATACCACCGTTTTTGATAGTATTACCTTTTTGTCCTACCAACCCACGTATGCTTATAGCGAGATTTTGGGTAGAAAACAATTGTATTATAATAGAAGCAAACCCGAAAGTATTAAAATTCCGTATTTCAACTATTTCAATAAAATAGATGAAGTGAAGGTTCCTGATTATTACGTGATTCGCTCCGCTTGGAAAGAGGTGGTGTCTAGGCTTAGAGCCAATCAGATTGCGATGATTCGTTTAAATCATGATTCTACCATAACTGGTTTGACCTCTTATATTAAGCACTATAAAAGTGGTACACAACCGTACGAAGGCCATTATTTGCATAAAGAGATTGAAGTGGTGGATTCGTTAGTGGATATGTCATTTTACGAAGGAGATTTTATGGTTTCCACGCATCAAAAAGGATGGAAATATATTTTGAATGTGTTGGAAGCAAAATCGGAGGATAGTTTTTTTGCTTGGAATTTTTACGATGAAATTCTACAGCAAAAAGAGTGGTATTCTGCGTATATTTTTGAATCTTATGCGGTTCAAATGTTAGAAGCAGACCCGGTGCTGAGAATGGAATATGACCGTAAAATGGAAACAAATAAATCGTTTGCTGCCAGTGGTGACGCTAGGTTACTTTGGTTGTATCGGAAATCACCATTCTATGAATCTAACCATAATAGGTTACCCATTTTGAAAATTTTTGAATGAAAAAGCAGTTATTTCTTTTAGTATTTACCCTTGCCATTCATGGGTATGTAAATGGGCAGTTTAGTAGGTATTGGAACGAAAGTTTTAGTACTAAAGCCGCCTTGTTATCTGGTGCGGTTGTAGGAGGTTATTCGGATGAAACATCTATTTATTACAATCCATCCATTTTGAATGATTCGAATATGAATAGCCTTTCATTTTCGAATGGTTTAATGAAAATAGACTTGGTGCGTTATGAAAATGCCATGGGCGATGGGTTAGGGGTAAGTAATTGGGAATCATCTGTAGCCTCTGGTTTTTTGTCGGTAGGCTTATACCCAAAAGATAATCTAGGACTTATATGGAAAGCGGCCGTGTTTAATAAATCAAAATTCGATAATAGTTTTAAAGGAGAATTTAGGTCGGAAGATGATATATTTCTACAAGCTCCAGGAAAGGAGAAATATTATGGGTCTATTAGCTCCCGTACAGAGTATAATGATTATTGGTACGGAGTAGGAATATCAAAACGAAATAAGGGGAAATTTACGATTGGAGCTAGCTTTTTTCTACGTTATTCCAGTTTGCGTTACAATGCAAGTAAACGGGTGGAAGTTGCCCCGTATGATTCGAATTCCATATTAGAAAATGTTTCGCTCAACAATATATCCGAAGAATTTAGAGGGTACGTTTGGAGAGCAACCATGAAATTAGGCTTGAATTATAAACTGAATAAGCAAATAAAACTGGGGCTTGTTATTACCACTCCATCCATAGCGGTGGTGGGTAGTGCGGACGTACATTCAAATATCAGTTACCTTAATATTGTATCTAAAAAGTTAGCGCAATTTTTACCTGATGTAATTGCAGATGAAGCGATTGCATCGGCAGATTTCAATATTAAAGACCCTTTATCTTTGGCTCTTGGTATTGATTATACCTTTCAAAAAACGCGATGGAATGTTACCTTGGAGTGGTTTTCGAAACTAAAACCATATCGATTAATTGATGGAAGAACAGGGGAGAAGGCCAATACAAATACCGCCAATATTGTAATTCCTGAAGACTTTTTATCCTATAAAGCGGGTGGAAATGGTTTGTTGAATTTAGCCGTAGGACTTGAGGTTTTTACCAAAAATGATAGGTCATGGTTATTTGGTGTTAAAACCGATTTTGATGCATTGAATAATTTCAATTACGAAGATTTAGAGTCATTAAACACCTTGGTAAATGCCAAAACAGATTATTACCATATTAGCGCAGGTAAGAATTTTCAATTTTTAAATTACGATGTCTTGTTAGGTTTAGAGTATTCGTTGTCGAGAGCATCTAATTTAAAGAGTTTTGCAAATTTTTCTCCTCCAATTTTTGTAGATGATTCTAATCCATACAACTTAGAAGGGGTGATTGAGAACACCATGAATTTTAAGGGGGATGCCTTGGTCTTATTTATTGGGTTAACATTTAAAAAATAGGATGAAACGGGTAGCCTTTTTGGTATTGTTTTTTACTGGGTTTTCTACGATAAGCTATTCAAAATCAAGTTATTCATCTATTTGGTTAGATTACAATCATTCGAATAAACTAAGTGAAAAATGGTCGTTTCAATCCGATTATGGTTACCGATTTAGACCTAATTACACCTACAACTGGCAACGATTGCATGCACGAACCGCTTTGGTATATTCATTTCCAAAAGTAAAATGGCTAGCTGGAGCAGCTGTTTTTGCCGTTTTTGAACCACAAAGTTTTTTAGATTTTGAAATTAGGCCTTGGCAAGGCTTAAAATTTGGTTGGAAACCAACACCAAAATGGAAGGTATCCAATTTTGTTCGAATAGAAGAACGATTCCATTTTCTTGGAACGGATGATGGGTCGGCCTTCAATTACTTTTTGTTTATTTTGAGATACAGTTTAACCGTCAAATATGCATTTAATTCACCCAAAGATAACCACGGGAAATGGGTGGGATTTGTAGGGTTTGAACCCTTTATACTGTTAAACGATAATCAGCAGTATGTATCCATCACAAAATCACGTACTACTATTGGCATGCAATACCATTGGTCAAAAAAAACGCAGGTAAAATTGGGGTATATTTACCAGCCCAAAAACATACCAATCGTACAAAACACGGTGTTTTATTCCCATATTATTCGATTGTCAGTGGTCCAAAAATTTTAGGATTTCTTTTCTAATAACACCACACTTTCCACGTGCGCGGTATGCACAAACTGGTCAACAATACTAATTTTTTTAACCTCATAGTTGGCTAATGCAAAATCTTGTAAATCGCGTGCTTGTGTAGCCGGATTACATGAAATATATACCACGCGGTTAGCATCCAATTCAATAATTCGTTTCAGTGCCTTTGGAGTAATGCCTGACCTAGGAGGGTCTAAAATAACGGTCTTTATATTGCCTTGATATTCTGGGTGGTCTTTTAAGAAGTTCTTTACATCAGCGGCATAAAATTCTACATTCGAAATTCCGTTTTTCTTTGCATTTTTCTTGGCGTCTTCTATCGCTTTTTTGATGATATCCACACCAATTACTTTCACATCTCCTTGGGCTTGATTAGCCACTAGTTGACCTATGGTTCCTGTGCCACAAAACAAATCTACTATGGTGTCGTCTTTGGTGAAATTTTGGTTTAAAAAAGTGTAATCAATTGCTTTCTGATACAGTAATTCTGCCGACAGTGGATTGGGTTGGAAAAAGCTACCAATACTGACATCAAAATGTAAATCGTGAATTTTTTCCTCTAAGTTGTCTTCTCCATAAATAACGGTAGAGGACAAATCTTCATCTTGCGTGCGATCACCTTGACCATTGTTAATGGTATGAATGACTCCCGCTAAACGGTCGCCAACAATAGATTGTAGCAATGCTATAAAACCATCGGTATCAAACTCGGCTAAATGCGAATTTGAAGTGGTTAATTTAAATAAGATTTTATCGGTAAAGAAACTTTTACGCACGGTTAAATAGCGGTAAAATCCGTGATGACGCACAGGATGCCAAGCCGGTAAATTACTTTTAATACACCATTCTCTAACCAATCGAATGCCATCTTCAATCTGCTTATCAAACAAACCCGAATCGGCATTCATGTTATCCACCACGCGCCATTGACCGCGATGTTTGAATCCTAAACCAAAATCATCAATATCCGTTTGTTGTTCCTCATCCCATATAATAGTGGAGAAGGAGTATTCCATTTTATTTCGATAATGCCAATCTTGTGGAGAAGCAATAAAGGTGTCGAATAACTCAAAAGCATTGGACACGTTTCCAATTCGTTTAAGCACATCAAGCGTACTGGTTTTTTTATGCTCTTGCTGTTTTGCCACTGGCCAAGTAGCGTAGGGTGCACCTGGAATGGCTTGAAATTCAATTGGACATTCATCGGGTGAAGCTTTAACCAACGCGGTTACTTTTGCCTCTGCATAGCGCTTCTTTTTCTTAATAATTCTGGCCATCACAGTTTGACCTGGAAAAGTGTTTAATACGAAAATGATGTAATCTCCGTCTTCGGTATGGATTTTAGCAATTCCTTTTCCGCCAAAAGCGAGGTCTGAAATTTCTAATTCTACGATGTTTCCTTTTTTCAATTTTGTGATATCCATTCTGGCCATTATTAAGTCGGCAAATTTATTGAATATTTAAGAGCGTGTACCCAATTCTATTTAATTTTAGTCACTTGGTTACATCCAAATTTATTTATCCATGTTTAGCTGTGTTAGCCCTAAATTATATGCCCATAGAGTTAACTTTAAATCGTAAATTTGCCGCTCGTGAAATTTAAAATTTAAGGATATGACAAAGACGACAAAAAAGTTGGATTCAAAACACTATATAGATTTAGAAGATAAGTATGGAGCACATAACTATCATCCATTACCGGTAGTTCTAGAAAAAGGTAAAGGCGTACATGTTTGGGATGTGGAAGGAAAAAAATATTATGATTTTTTATCGGCTTATTCTGCGGTAAATCAAGGTCATTGTCATCCGAAAATTATTTCAGCCCTTACCGAACAAGCAAATATTCTTACTCTTACATCTCGTGCGTTTTTTAATGATAAACTTGGAGTGTATGAAAAATTTGCGGCTGAGTATTTTGGCTACGAAAAAATCTTACCGATGAATACCGGTGCTGAAGCAGTAGAAACCGCGTTAAAATTGGCTAGAAAATGGGCATACGAAAAGAAAGGAATTCCACAGAATGAAGCAAAAATCATTGTATGCGAAAACAACTTTCATGGACGTACCACAACCATTATTTCATTTTCAAATGACCCAGATGCACGTCAAAACTTTGGTCCATTTACCACAGGGTTTGTGCGTATTCCTTATGATGACATTGATGCATTAAGAGAAGCTTTAAAAGACCCTAACATTGCTGCATTCTTGGTAGAGCCTATCCAAGGTGAAGCAGGTGTATTTGTACCTGGTGATGGATATTTGAGAGAAGCTTCCAAATTATGTAAAGAAAAAAATGTACTTTTTGTAGCCGATGAGGTTCAAACAGGTATAGCACGTACGGGACGTCTTTTGGCCGTTGACCATGAAAATGTAAAACCTGATGTGTTAATTTTAGGTAAAGCAATTTCTGGAGGGGTTTATCCTATTTCTGCTGTATTGGCAAACAATGATATTATGGAAGTAATTCATCCCGGACAACATGGATCCACTTTTGGTGGTAACCCAATGGCTGCTGCTGTTGCTATGGCTGCCCTAGAAGTAGTTACAGATGAAAAATTAGCCGAAAACGCGGAAAAATTAGGTCAATTGTTCCGTTCTGAAATAAATAAATTGGTTGATACCAGTAAATTGGTTTGCCAAGTTAGAGGAAAAGGATTACTGAACGCCATCATTATTGACGATGACCAAGATGGAAATACTGCTTGGGATATTTGTGTGAAATTAGCGGAAAACGGTTTATTAGCTAAACCAACGCATGGTAACATTATTCGTTTTGCTCCCCCATTGGTGATGACCAAAGATGAATTGATGGATTGTGTAGGAATTATTTCTAAAACAATTTTAGAGTTTGAAGCACAGATGTAAATAAACATCGGTCTCAATAAATTTTAAGTCCAATTTGATTCGTCAGATTGGACTTTCTTTTTGGATTAATATAAAGCGTTTAGTGTGAAGAGTAGAAGTCTTATAGGTATGCTAGGTTCTTCTAATAAGATATAATGAATGTCTTATATTTATAGAGGTATTAAGTCTATTAGAGGACGTTTATTATTGCTAGCCTAATGGAATAATAAATGGATGAATCCGTTAAATAACCTAAAACTGGAGCATAAAAAAAGGGTTTCTATTAATAGAAACCCTTTCACAGTATTATTTATGCTCTATTGAACGTATGCTTTAGCGTGTGCTAAGTATTTTTCAATATCACGACCTTCTTGAGAATTTGGATATTGCGTACTAATTCTTTCGTAAAAAGATACAGCCGATTTAAAGTCGTTTAATTTTTCTGCTAAAATTCCTGCTTTCTTTAAGTAGATAGGAGTAGAGAATTCGTTTACGTAAGCATTAGCTGCTTTTTCGTAACTTGTTAAAGCGGCTTCATAATCTCCTAATTGAGATAAGCAATCACCAATAGCCCCTTCTTTCAAAGCACCGGTCATGTGGTCTTTTGGAGAATAGTCTTTTAAATAATCAATCGCATCTTCGTATGCACCGGTATGCATTAAAGAAACGCCCATATAATACTTAGCGGTATTACCAATAGCAGTGGAGCCATAATTGGCAGCTATTTCTTCAAATCCCATGAAATCACTGTTTCCATACATGGCTAATTCAAACGAATCAACGGCAAATGCATTTTGCGCTTGATACGCATCTTCAGTCGCACTTTTTTGCAATGGTGGGAGATACATGTTGTAATAATAAAATGTTCCAAGAATTAGAACGATGATTACTACTAGTGCAATTCCAACAGGTTGCTTTTTCTCTTCTAAAAATTTCTCGGCTTTTGAATATGCTTCGCCAATATTGATATCTTCTTCCTCTACGTGATGTTTGCTCATTCTGAACTAATTTTTAAGGGCGCAAATATATTGTTTTAGTTCTTATGATTGTTGAAAATTTGAATCGATGCAAAGGTTTTTTGTACCTACCTTTGTTCACAACTAAAATAGGCCAATGTACCTTCATCGATTATCGGTAGTTAATTTTAAAAATCACATAGAAGCAAATTTTGAATTTTCTGATTCAATTAACTGTTTTACAGGTGATAACGGAATGGGTAAAACCAATGTGTTGGATGCTATTTATTATTTATCATTTTCTAAAAGCTTTTTTAACGCGATTGATTCTCACAACATTAATTTTGATTCAGATTTTTTTATTGTACAAGGAGAATACATCATAAATGACCAAACGGAGCGAATTAATGTTGGTTTGAAGCAAGGAAAGAAAAAAATTGTAAAGCGAAATAACAAAATTTATAAACGTTTGGCCGATCATATCGGGTTGTTTCCTTTAGTAATGGTTTCTCCTGCCGATGTTAATCTTATTATTGAAGGGAGCGAGGTGAGACGTAAGTTTATGGATGGAGTCATTTCTCAATTTGATAAAGTTTATTTAGAAAACCTACTACATTACAATAAAGCGCTATCACAAAGGAATGCACTTTTAAAAATGTTTTACGAAAACCAATATTTTGATGCCGATTCGTTAGAAATTTGGAATTTGAAAATGGCACAATATGCCAAGCCTGTATTTGAAAAAAGGAATTCTTTTTTACAGGAGTTTATCCCTATTTTTCAAAAATATTATGAAATAATTTCCGGTAATAAAGAGGATGTTAGTTTAGCCTATATTTCTCAATTAAATGCGCAAAGTATGCCCGAGTTGTTTGCTGAATTTTTAAAGGCAGACCTACGTTCACAGCATACCAAGGTGGGAATACATAAGGATGATTTAGAATTTTTAATTGCAGGACATAGCGTTAAAAAATATGGTTCGCAAGGGCAACAAAAAACGTATTTGTTGGCTTTAAAATTGGCCCAGTTTGAGATTATTAAAAACATTAAAGGCAAGAAACCCATTTTATTGTTGGATGACATTTTTGACAAGCTAGATGAGAAAAGGGTGACCGCTTTAATGGAGTTGGTAAGTGAACATAACTTTGGTCAAATATTTATTTCAGATACGAGTGCAGAAAGGGTAGTGGGGTTATTTGAAAACATAGCCATTAAGCCAAAAGTTTTTGAAATTAACTAAACCCCGAATATAAAAAGGCAATGAGCGATAAAAATCAAAATACACTAGGAGAGGCTATTAAAGGAATGCTAAAAGCCTATCGGTTAGAAAGTAAAGTAACCGAAACGGATATTTGGCAATCATGGGAGGCCATTATGGGTCCTTCTATTTACCGACATACGCAAAAAATTGAGCTTCGCGAAAAAGTGCTCGTTATTCGTTTAGATTCTTCCGCATTACGGCAAGAATTGGGTTTTGCTAAATCCAAAATTGTCGAAAAAATCAACGAACATGTAGGTCGTAGATTTATTGAGGATGTGTTATTGATGTAATACGCGCGGAATAGGTTTTCTGTTTTTTTCTAAAATAATGCTTGCCCTAAGTTGTTAATAATTAGCCATTAGAAATTGGGAATTAGTTGGTAATTTTTGTATTATTGGCAATAATAATTACTCTTTTAATTAACAATCACAAAATTCATTTTTTATGAAACAGTTTTACCAGTTAACATTTGCCTTCATTATCACTATTTTCAGTTTTTCAGGAAATGTGCAAGCCACCCATATTTCAGGCGGTGATATAACCTATGAATGTGTAGGACAAGATTCATTTCTGGTGACTTTAAAGCTTTTTCGGGATTGCGCGGGAGTTGGATTAGCAACTGGTACTACCATAAATGGAGTAAGCGGTTGTGGTGGATCCATAGTTGTAAATTTAGCCTTGCAAACCTCCGCAGAGGTGTCGGCACTTTGTCCCACTCAAATATCAAATTCCACCTGTAATGGCGGCACTTATCCCGGTATTCAAGAATTTATTTATACAGGAATTGCGGTGTTGAGCCCTGCTTGTAATTCATGGACGCTTAGTTGGAGTTCTTGTTGTAGAAATGCTCAAGTTACTAACCTGGTAAACCCGAGTGTTTTAGGAACTTATTTGTACACTACGCTATCTTCAGGTTCATTTAGCTGTAATTCTTCCCCGGTTTTTAATGCGCAGCCCGTACCTTATGTGTGTAAAAATCAGGTAGCCAACATTAATTTGGGTGCTTTTGATCCAGATGGAGATAGTTTAGTTTATTATTTAACCCCTGGACAAGTATCCGCAACAACTTTGGTTACCTATGCCACTGGTTATAGCTATTTACAAGCATTTGGTGGGACAAGTATGTCGCTAAATTCTTCTACGGGTCAATTAACTTTTACTCCTTCGGGTTTAGGAATCTATTTGGTAGCAGTAAAAATACAGGAATATGATCGTTTAACAGGAATACAAAAAGGGACTATTACTCGTGATTTTCAGGTAGTTTCCTTTAATTGTGCTACCAATGTAGCCCCTGTTGTTTCGGCTGGAGGCTTTTATAATGCAATCAATAATTCAAAGGTAGATTCCAACCATATTGGGGTCTGTGTAGGGGATAGCTTTAGTTTTGATATTGCCATTTCCGATGCAAATTCCACTCAAACGGTTTCAATAGTACATAGTGTGAATCAAACCTTCGGGTCCAATGCTTCCGCCACGGTTACCGGTGGAAACCCTGCTGTATTACATGTTTCTGGATTAGCTACCATCAGTTTAGCCGGTAGAAATACATTATATGTACGAGGGAATGATGGAGCATGTCCCATTCCTGCAAATATATCTGCTGCATTTTATGTAGATGTAAACCTAGCTACCTACGCGGGAGTGGATCAAGGTATATGTGCCGGAAGCCAATGGGCTAGCTTATCGGGAGTGGGTGGTAATACATTTGTTTGGAGTGTGATAAGCGGCTCGCCTATTGATACCGTGTCCACTTCTCCAAATTATAACATGTCATGTAAAACGTGTTATGATCCTATTGTTTCACCGCAATCTACTACCACCTATCAGTTATTATCCAATACCGTTGGATCATGCCCTATTACCGATACCGTTGTAGTTACGGTCGGCCCTGATTTTGTGCTGTCTGTTCCTTTAAATGATACGATTTGCACCACAAATTCATTGGTTTTAACTTCATTTGTGAGCCAACCTACACTTAATTATACCTACAAATGGAATCATGCAAATTCTTTAAATTTTGACACCATTTTATCTCCTACGGCAACCCCTAGTGTTGGTACTAATTACATGTTAAGGGCAACAGCTGGAGTATGTGTAAAAACCAAATCTGTGTATATAGACGTAACTAGTACAATTCCAAATTCAAATAGTATTTCAGGTGATACGTTGGTTTGTTCGGGTGAACAAGCTAATATGCAAGCACATTCTGGGAATGTGTTTTCGGGGTATTGCGCTACCGATGTAAATACCTATGATGGTTTGAAAGGTTATGCAACAGTAGGAAATCTTAATACATCCTCAAATGATAGTTTCTTACCTTTTTCCCAATTTTTCGGAGGGAATAAATATCAGATGATTTATACCAAAGCTGAACTTTTAGCGGCTGGGGCAAAAAAAGGACCCATTTATTCCATTTCCATGAAAGTACAAACGATTAGTAATGTTTCGTTTCAAAATGTAGAAGTAAAAATGGGATGTACTGCAAATAGTAACCTATCAACTGGTTGGGTGAATAATTTAGAAACGGTCCTGCCTGCAAGTACTCAAAACCCTGTGGCAGGTTGGAATAAACTTTCATTTACATCGCCTTATATTTGGGATGGCACATCAAATTTAGTCGTTCAAATATGCTATCAAACTAGTACTATAGGGATTGGTGCAAGTGTTTTTAGATCATTTAAAGTATTTGGCGCACGGTACGCAAATACTATTTGTTCGAATAACAATGTTGGTATTGCTACAAACTTTAGACTTGATTTGAAGTTTGAATATTATACCGGACCCAATTTAAATAACTTGAGATATTCATGGACTCCAACTACAGGAATGACAAATTCATTCGTAGCCAATCCTTCGGTAACCGTGAATTCGCCAACCACCTACACGCTTGTAATCCAAGATTTAGCGGGAGCCTGTTCGGATACAATAACTCATTTTGTGGACGCGGTAACCACATTTGATGCTGGTTTTACAGATAATGGACCGTATTGTTTAAACGATTCTGCGGATATTTTAAGACCGATAGTAGCCGGTGGAATTTTTACGGGCTCAGGTGTTTCAAGCACCGGTTTATTCACTCCAAGTTTAGCCGGAGTGGGCACGTGGCCAATAAATTATAATATCTCATCACCCGTTGCCTGTGCAAACGATACCACCATAAATATTCAAGTGTTGGGCTTACTCAATGCGAGCTTTACGGCTAAAGAATTTTGTGTGAATTCATCAGCCGATACATTGACTTCGTTTACCTCAGGGGGAATTTGGTCAGGTACAGGAATATCGGATACCTTACATGGAATTTTTAATCCCACCGGTCTACCCGCTGGAGATTATCCGGTTACATATTCGGTTTCTGGTGTATGTACTAATTCATACACAGGTATAGTAAGGATTATTGAACCGTACACTTTTACTTTTAATTCCAATTCTAAATCGGTATGTCAGAATACAAGTATTAATCTAGCTTCCAATTACACCCTTTCATCCAACCCATCACAAGGTTCTGGATTGATTACAGAGGTGTGGAGTGATGCCAACGGTTACATTAGTGCCAATGGTGTATTTGATGCCACTGGGGTTGTTCCGGGCAACTATACGGTCCACCTTTCTATTTCAGCTATGGATGGGAATTGTGGCTCTACCCAATCGATGACTGTGGTTGTTAAAGCTATTGATTATGCTTTCCTTTTAGAGTCAGAGTTTTGTAGTTCTTCCAAAGATTCAAAATTATTTGTGAATCCATGGTTATTTGGACAAGGTATCACCTATACGCAAAAGCCATTAAGCCCATTGGGCGTGAATGACACCATCGTTATCGCTCCGTATGGCCAAAACGGTCGATTTGACCCTTCTATAAGAGGAGCCGGACAATGGGAATTTGAATTAACCTATACCAATTCAGCGGGTTGTGCAGGCACTACATTAGATACTATTTATGTGTTAGACGCTCCGGTTTCAACAGTGACTAGTGACGGTAGAACGTTGACCTCTAATGCAGAAGGACCATATACGTTCCAATGGTTTGATTGTGCTAACAATAGTCCAATAGCTGGTGAAACGAATCGTGATTTTGTATCTGTGCAAAAAGGAAGTTACAAAGTAAAAGTAAATGTAGCCTCTTGTATCACTACTTCCGAATGTATTGAAACATGGCCGGTAGGCATAAATGAGGTTGAAAGTCCATTTGATGTTTCGGTATATCCAAATCCTACTGAAAATGAATTAAATGTGGATATGGGTAAGAATAGCTACTTGGACATTGAAATTCTGGATAACACAGGCAAGTTGGTCATTCGTAAGACTACCAATTCGCAAATTACCACGATTGATTTAGGTAAATTAGCTTCGGGAGTTTACCTAGTGAAAATGAAAGGAGAAAACGGAGAGCAAACGAAAAAAATCATTAAAAAGTAATTGTTTCTTCGCTCCATAAAAAAATCCATTTGAAGTCATTCAAATGGATTTTTTTATGCCCTAGCGGGCGGAACATCCCAAGTTTCTGGTGATAAATAGGGCAAGTATCATGAAGTCATAAATTATATTGTGCCTATTTTTATGCTAATGAAGTGAATGAGCGTTAATTTCTGTTATTCAGAAAAGAAATAAGCGCCAATAATAAACTTTTATAGCGTTTAGAATTCACTATTTTCGTACACGTAAATTTAAATAGCATGAAACATATTTTTGTATTGATATTCGTCCTTGTGCAAGGAGTGAACCCCATTTTTTCTCAAACCTTAAAGGGTAAGAAATTGGTGGCCGAAATAACCGTTTTATCCCAAGAAGGTAAAACGAGACAAGCCATAGAATTAATTCAATCTAATATTGAAAATGCAGGAAAGCACCAGGGAGAGGTGTTGGTAATACTAGCTGAATTGCAAATTAATGCGCTGTTGTTAGATTCCGCAAATTTGTCCTTAATGCAAGCCAAAAAAACTAAAAAGTTTAAGCAGGAAGCCAAAGCAGACTTGCTAAATAGCACTATTACCCAACGTAAAGAGCAATACAAAATTGAAGTTGCATTAGGCTTTAAAAGCTTATTGGATTCTGATTTTGAGAATGCGGCTACCTCTTTTAATAATGCGTTAAAATACGATTCGGGTAATTATGAGGTTTGGCTAGGAAAAGGAGAATCTGCCCACTTACTGCAACAGCATGAAGCCGCTATTGGTTTATATGAAAATGGATTGACAAAATATACGGCTACTCCGCAAGAAAAATCGCATCTGTATGAGCATTTGGCCGAAGAATATTTGGCACTTCGTGAAACGGTAATGACTTCTAAAATTTGCGATAAGGCGTTGGCTATCGACCCAAATAACCAAGAAGTGATTTTCTTGAATGGTATGGCACGTTACTACGAACGGGATTTTGTTACGGCCATAGGGGTTTTTTCCAATTACTTAACCAATAATCCTGACCGAGAAGATGTGTTGTATAATAGAGGGTTATCTTACCTAGAATTAAGGCAATACAACTTGGCTGTTTTAGATTTTTCGAGGGTTTTAGAATTGGATGATAATAATGTGGATGCCCTGTTAGGTAGAGGTAAAGCCTATTATTACTTTAAACAATATGAAAACGCTAAAAAGGATTTAACCAAGGTTGCAAATACTCAAAAGGATGTTCCCTATTTATTGAACGCTTTGGGTGTAGTGGAGGTTAGTTTAGGCAATTTGACTGAAGCTGCAAATCATTTTTCAAAAGCACATCAAAAAGAGGTTGCCAATTATACCTATACCTACAATTTAGGGAAAACCTATTTGATGAATAACCAATTTGAGGAAGCCTTGGTCATTTTTGAAGAATTGAGAAAAACCAAACCGAATAATCCAGTGTATAATGTAAGTTTATGTTACACGCTGATTGGGTTAGAAAAATATAGGGAAGCGGAGGCATTGTTTAATCAAAGCATTGAAGCGAACCCGTTTGTAAAAGAATATTTTGAAGTGGGAGCAGAAATTTCTAGGAAAATGGGCGATAAGCCTATGGCTAAAACTAGAATGGAAGAATATGCCAAGATTCATTCGGAAGGGATGTCTTTCCAAGTATTGTTTTAAAAAAGGCGCAAGTTTTAGGTATCTATATTTAAACTAGAATCATGAAAACCTTTATTTTAATTTGTAGTGTTATCGTTTTTACTTTTGTTTCATCTTGCAAAAAAGAACATGGCCAAGATGCCATTGTAGTGCAAAATTGTTTGGGGTATTATTTACGAATTAACGCGGAAGATTATTACATCTGTAATCAGGAATCAATGAAAGATTACGCGGATGGAGATGCTGTGGTGGCTTCGGTGATGCGTACAGAAAGATGTAATCCGAGTGGTGTTTGTTTAATTGTTCATCCCACCGCAGGGTATGTTACGGTGCAGGAAATTAAGTGAATCAATCAATCCATTAAAATCAACTAATAGCACCTGAGCCAATTAAATCATTTTCGGTGTACCATGCGGCAAATTGGCCTGCTGCAACGCCTCGTTCGTCTTCATCAAAAAGAATATACATTCCTTCCGGTTGGCGGTAAAGAGTGGCCCCCACTAAGGGTTGACGGTAACGTATGCGAACCATAAAACGTTTTTCTTCGCCTACAGCCATTTCTAGGTCTTCGCGAATCCAATGCAATTCTTTGGCATCCACAAATAACCCTGGGCGTAACAACCCGGGATGAGAATCACCTTGCCCCGTATAAATATGATTGGTTTTAGTATCGGTTGCAATCACGTATAAGGCTTCTTTGGTACCGCCCACTGCCAATCCTTTGCGTTGGCCAATAGTGAAGTAATGCGCTCCGTTATGTTGCCCTACCACTTTTCCATCTATTGGAGAGTAGGTGATGGGCGTGGTTAACGTGTGTAGCTTTTCTGCTAAGGTGGTAAACCCTATTCGCGAGTAATGGTATTTTTCAAAATCGGAGGAGACCTCAATAATATCACCCGATTTTGGTTTTAACTGTTGCTTTAAAAAATCGGGGAGTTTTACCTTTCCAATAAAACATAACCCTTGCGAGTCTTTTTTGTTGGCGGTTATCAAACCTTGCTCCGCGGCAATTTGGCGGACTTCACTTTTTTGTAAATGACCGATAGGAAATAAAGATTTAGCTAATTGTGCTTGACTTAACTGGCATAAGAAATAACTCTGGTCTTTGTTATTATCGGCACCTGCTAGTAGTTGATGCACCGGTTTTCCGTTGGTCTCTACGGTTCCTTTTTGGCAATAATGCCCTGTAGCCACAAAATCGGCTCCTAGTTTCATGGCTGCATCTAGAAACACGTCAAATTTAATTTCACGGTTACACAATACATCCGGGTTTGGCGTGCGTCCTTTTTCGTACTCGTCAAACATATAATCTACAATACGTTCTTTGTATTGTTCGCTTAAATCAATGGTTTGGTAAGGAATACCTAGTTTTTCGGCCACCAATAAGGCATCATTACTGTCATCTACCCAAGGGCATTCATCGCTAATGGTGACAGAAGTATCATGCCAGTTTTTCATAAACATACCAATAACTTCATAGCCTTGCTCGATTAATAAATGCGCAGCAACACTAGAATCAACTCCTCCCGAAAGACCTACAACAACCCGTTTTTTCTTCATTAAATATTCTCCTCCAATTGAGCGGCAAAATTAGGGTAATTTATGGGATGGAAGAAAAATTAACGAATCGGAAACTTAATGAATAGCTATTCATTAATTATGGAATTTAATTGGAGGTGAATGAGCCTTTTTGAATTCCAATTTTACCTCACTACCCATTTTTTACTTTTTACCAACTCATTTCCCTGATACAAATTAACCAAATACAACCCACTATTGGGTAAATTTACCTCTAGTTCGAATTCTTTGGTAGCAATAGCCTTTGAGAACACCAATTGCCCAATACTATTGTAAATTTTAATTTGATTAGTAGAACT
>TARA_R110002050_G_scaffold187015_2_pt1 | contig 93273 bp, 64 predicted proteins | sample TARA_R110002050 | Tara Oceans TARA_R110002050 (sample SAMEA4396988) | marine metagenome | biome: Polar Biome; feature: [DCM] deep chlorophyll maximum layer (ENVO:01000326); material: water (ENVO:00002006), including particulate matter (ENVO:01000060) such as... | depth 25 m
GACTATGGATGAGTTTTTGGCTGCACGATTGCAAATGGCTGTCTCGCTCGGATTTCACATTGTTTTTGCCTGTATTGGTATGGTTATGCCATGGTTTATGTTTGTGGCCGAATGGAAATGGCTGAAGACAAAAAACCCGGTTTACCTTGATTTAGCTAAGGCATGGGCAAAGGGAGTGGCCATCTTTTTTGCAGTTGGTGCCGTTTCAGGAACCGTACTGTCGTTTGAGCTGGGTATGCTTTGGCCAACCTTCATGGAACATGCAGGTCCTATTTTTGGCATGCCCTTTTCGTGGGAAGGAACGGCCTTTTTTGTTGAGGCGATTGCTCTGGGGCTTTGGCTGTACGGCTGGAATCGCCTAAGTGACAAAGTACACTTATACACAGGAATGGTTGTTGGCATTGCTGGCGTTGCGTCCGGAATCTTTGTTATTTCCGCCAATGCGTGGATGAATGCCCCGGCTGGCTTCGACTGGATTGACGGTCAGGCATACAATATCGACCCGGTGGCGGCCATGTTCAACAAAGCTTGGTTTGCCCAATCGCATCATATGATTATCGCTGCTTTCTCAGCCACAGGTTTTGCTGTTGCCGGGGTTCACGCGCTGCTTTTTATGAAAAACCGGTTGGAGATCCACGCCAAAGCCCTCACCATTGCACTGGCATTTGCTTCAGTAGCTGCTTTGCTTCAACCTCTCAGTGGAGACCACGCTGCCAAAAATGTAGCGAAACTGCAACCGGCCAAGCTGGCTGCTTTTGAATCCCATTTTGAAACACAGGAATCGGCACCGCTGATCATTGGCGGCATTCCGGATATGGAAAGGCGTGAAGTCAACTACGCCATCAAAATTCCGGGGGCACTGAGTTTTCTGGCTCATGGCGATTTCAATGCCCAAGTGAAGGGCCTCGAAGAATTCCCGGAAGAAGAGTGGCCGCCAGTTCCGATTGTTCACTATTCTTTTCAACTGATGGTAGCCATCGGGATGTTTCTGGTGCTGTTGGCGCTGATCTTTTTGGGTGGAACCTACAAGTGGAAACACTGGCTCGAAAAACGCTGGTGGATGCGACTGCTCGTTTTTGCCACTCCGCTCGGCTTCATTGCTATTCAGGCTGGATGGGTCGTTACGGAAGTAGGCCGACAACCCTGGATTATTTACGGCATCATGAAAACCAAAGATGCCCTGACTCCAATGCCCGGAATCCAATACACCTTTTACACCATTTCGGCGGTCTACCTCCTGTTAAGCTTTATCATTGTCTGGCTGATGAGCCGTCAAATCAAAATGCTACAATCCAAATACCTGAAACATGACTGAAATAATCTTAATCATACTCGGAATTTCTTTATTGCTCTATGTCCTGCTCGGTGGAGCTGACTTCGGAGGAGGAATCCTCGAATTGATTTCGCGTGGAAAAGCTTCCGGCATCGTATCACGAGCCATTGCTCCTGTATGGGAAGCTAACCACATGTGGCTCATTCTGGTGGTGGTGATCTTGTTTGTCGGGTTTCCATCGGTTTATTCCACCGTTTTAACAGCCCTACACATCCCTGTTTTACTCGTTCTGATCGGTATTATCCTGCGTGGTTCAGCCTTTACCTTCCGACATTATGACATTGAAGAAGAGACTCCCAAAGCCATTTACTCGTCCATATTTCGATATTCCAGTTTGTTTACCACCTTCTTTTTAGGAGTAACAACCGGTGGAATTATTCTGGGCGATATCACGATGGATTACACCCAGGGCTTTTATGCTGTTTATCTGAATCCCTGGCTTAACTGGTTCTCATTCAGTCTCGGAATTTTTGTGGTGATACTTTTTGCCTTTTTAGCAACCATCTACACCTTAGGCGAAACCAAAGAAAAACCGCATGTCGAGCGATTTACCCGGATCGCCACCTACCTGATTATAGCATTGGTTGTAGCAGGAGCCCTGGTTTTTGCCACGGCCGAGCTGGAAGGACATCCGCTTTTCTTTGAGTTTTACCACTCCATCCCAAGCATGATTTGTGTGGTGCTGGCAACGCTGGCCCTTCCTTTATTGTGGATCAACCTAAAGCGGAATAACCGCCAAATGCTGCGATTGATTGCAGGCTTTCAAACCACCATGATTGTGCTCGGATGGTTTGCCATTCAGTTTCCGGTGCTGGTCAAAGTCAATGATGGGGTGGACATCACCGTTCAAAGCGCGATTGCTCCAAAACAAACACAGCTGCAACTGCTCATCGCCTTAATTGTAGGCGTACTGGTCGTTTTTCCATACATGGGTTACCTTTATAAAACATTCAAGTTTGGAGATAAAACTGTGGACGAACAAAAAGCAAACTGAGTAATCCTTTGATAAGGGATTTAACTGTTGGCAAGCGCAGCCAGGCAATATGCCAGGGCAGCACAAACCATCACCCAAAGGAACCCGGCTTCAACCGAAATCAGGATTGCCAGACTGGCACTCACCACCGATGCACAACCATTGACAGCCCAGGCCCAAGGAACGGCTGACGGCTGGCGCCTGCTAATGTCAGTCAGTCCAAGCGGAAAAGGCAAGCCCATGATCACACCCGGAACACCAACAATGAGTATCATCAGTCCGACCTTAATCAGCATGGAATACGAATTAAAACCGCGCAAGACAACAGTAAGATTGAAAGCATAAATGAGGGTCACCACTGCAATTCCCAAGCTGACAGCCACAAGGTTTTTGGATGAAAGGCGGATGTGCCCGGAAAAATAGCTGCCAACTCCCGAAGACAGCAACATCAGGCTGATGACTCCCGATGCAGCATAAATCGGGTGCCCAAGAAAAGGCGTAAACTGCTGGATAAAGACCATTTCAATAAATAGGTATCCCAGGCCAATCCCACCAAAATAGAGGAAAGTCCTGAATTTTCTCCTCAAGCTGAATGAAGACGGAACCAGCGGCAACAGAATAAAAGCCAACGAAGCCGCGACTACCAGCAGTAAGGTGAGCCAGACGACCACATAGCCCAATTCCAAAAACGGTACAGTTTGCTCGCCAAAAAGTTGATTCAACTGATTCAAGCTTTTCAGCCGGAGGTATTGAAAAAAATATGGCTGATCATCAGAGGCAGGCCGAATGCGAAAAGCATAGTCACTGTATAACGAATCTGCCGAACCGGTTACCAACCGATCTACTGCCTCAAAAAACCAGGGATCATCCAATTGATTGAAGTGCTCGCGCTCAAATTCCCCTTGAACTGGCAGAAGCAGTGGATCAAAAAACATACGCCCGCAAAATTCGCGGATCGTCGAATCCTCGGCTTGCGTAAAAGCCGACTTTTTAAGCACAAACGTAACCGTACTCCAACTTCGGATCGCTGCCAGATGCTTCTCTTTTTCCTCAACCTCCACTTCCAGCAGATCAGTCAAAGTAGCCAGAATTTTCAACGGATTGCGCACCGGGTAATCCATCCAGCACGTGACGCTGATCAGTCCATCGGGTGACAAGCGTTTCCACAGTTCACCAAAAGCCTCGCGGGTAAGGTCGTATCGTTGCTCCAGGGCATTCAGCCCGGATGAACCAAAAAAGGAACCAATCACCGGCAGTTGAATCAAGTCGTACGAGGTCTGGCTGCCTTGAATAAACGTACGCGACTCGAGCAAGTGGATGTCGACAGCCGGATCATCCAGCAAGTGGTTGATTGAGTCGGCAAACTCCTCCCGCATAAGTGCAACCAACAGGCGATTGGGCTCAACGGCATCAATCCCACTTGTTTGATACGACACGGCCAAGCTCAATTGTTCGCCGGTTCCACTGCCCAAAATCAACGTCTTTTCATGCTGCTGAATCAAATAAGGCAATGCATTGGTGGTGTATTGCAGAATGGATGCTGAGTCCTGTTCAGGTTTTGGCAGAAACACCCCCAGCCCATCGCCATTGTTGAAAACACCCAGACGCGGAGGAATGGCCTCCTGATAAGTCAGACTTAGACCAGGGGCGTAACGTAGTGCCGGCGTGCTAACCACTTCGAGCAAACCATAGGGACTATAAGCCCGGCTAACCACCTCGGCATCCGGAAGCAGCAAGGTTTTCTCAATGCTTTTATACTCTGAACGAACCAGTCTGAGATCGTCAACATTCATAAACACCAACAGGATAAGGCACAACCAGAACAGCAACCGGCTTTGCCGATGTGCCCGGCCTACGAAGCCACCCATCAATGGGAGAATAGCCAAAACGGCCGGCAAACCCGCCGGAGAAATCAGCCACATAAGAACAAGCGCCAGCAAACCGCCCATGCCTGATCCCAGCAAGTTAGCAAAATAAAGCTTGCCAATGTCCCTGCCATACCGAACAAAACTGAGCCCAATTGCCAGTGCACCAAAGAAAAAAGGTAGCAGCAGAAACAGGCAGGTCAGGGCCAGACGGACCAGGTGACGACGATCGCTGAACAGCAGGTAGGTGTCAAAACGGAAAAGGTCAGTTTGAATAACAAGCGGCGCCAATGCCATCATCGCCGCAGTAAGCAAAAGCAAAGCCGGATAAACCGTTTCGAAATGCCGCACCAACCACTCTCGAAAAAAAGCCAGCAAGGTTCCTGAAGCGCCAAATCCCAACAAAGCCAGCGAAATAATGAGGTGGGCAAAATGATACCACTGAGTGATGGAAAAGATTTGCATTAAAGCCAGCTGAAAAGCGATGAGCGCCCCTGATACCAGCCCAATGCCAAGTCCAACACGATTAGTATTCAGTTGCGCTGCTTTAATCATTTTCACGGGTAAAAGGCACAAACCGGACCGGTAGCAGATTCTCCGTCCTGACTTGCTGGTTTTTCTTCTCCACCAGTTTTAACTGCTGAACCTGAAAGGGCGAACCAACCGGGATGACCATCCTGCCGCCTTCTTTCAACTGCTTGATCAATGGCGGCGGAATATAATTGGCTGCCGCGGTCACCACAATCGCATCAAACGGACCGACGCTCTCCCACCCGTGGTAGCCATCGCCTATTTTCACATGGACATTATCGTAGTGCAAATCCCGCAGCCGTTCAGTAGCCTCCCGCCCCAGCTCTTCAACAATTTCAATGGAATAAACCGAATCAACAATTTCGGCCAGCACGGCTGCCTGATATCCCGATCCGGTCCCAATCTCCAGCACTTTAAATCCGGGCTCCGGACGAATCAGATCGGTCATGTACGCCACAATGTAAGGTTGCGAAATGGTTTGTCCGTACCCAATCGGGAGCGGCCCGTCACGATAGGCTTCGCTTTGATAACTGGCAGGTACAAAGCGGTGGCGTGGAACCGCACGCATGGCATCAAGTACGGGTTTGGATCGGATACCCCGGCTTTCGATCTGCTGGCGAACCATCAGCTTTCGGGTTTGCTCATACGGATCCTGCTGTGCATTGCCATCCAGGGCAAAAAGACTGAAGCCTGCCAGGCAAACTGAAAATAAAATCTTTGACATCGCTGACTAATTTTATTTGTTTTCCATAGTTGCATGTACGAAGCAATATACAGGAGGTTATCAGCTACAATTTTCATTCTCAAGCTAGTTGAACTGATCAACGATCCTTAACTTGAGTCTGATCCGAAAAGTCATCCCATGAATAAATGTTGCTAAATACGATGATGTCGCTTTCTTATAAAACAGTTAATTGTTGAATCATCGGGTGACTAAAATCGCTGGTATTTGATTTGCCAAAGTAACTGCTTAACTTTGATCATCCACTCCGGTTTAAGTTATCGTTTCATCTCAAAAAAAACGGAAAACCGATGATCGTCAAATTCATACTACTGGCCCTATTTGGTATTGCCATGGCACATGTTGAAGGTGTCGTGGTGGTCTACCTGCGCAAAGCTATTGGCTTGCTCGATCCGGAGGTGGATAACCGGCAAGCCCTCGAAAAAGTACCACGCCGCTTTGTGCAGATTGAAATGACACGCGAAGCAGCAACCATCGTCATGCTCGTAACACTGGCCTGGTTGGTTGGCGAAGGCTGGCTGGAAAAAATTATGGTCTTTTTGTGGACCTTCGCTTTCTGGGACCTGCTCTACTACGGATCGCTTTACATGCTCATCCGGTGGCCGCCAAAGCTCACCACACCCGATGTGCTCTTTCTCATTCCCCGACCCTGGATTGCGCCGGTGTGGTTTCCGATTGGTGTGTCTTCGCTCACCATCATTTTGATCGCGCTGTTCTACCTCCTCCCTTGACGCTTCATCGGGAATCATCAGGATAAAAAGATACAGCAAGCAAAAACGGTCGTTCAGTTGTTAGAATAACAGTGCGTTGCCTGTGCAAACAGGCTGTGCCTTAATTCAAATACCTGAAAAATGAAAAAAATGGCTATCATTCTGATTCTGCTTTCCGCTGTTGGTCCCTTCTCTGCCCACTCCCAAGTGGGACCGGATACTGCCCGGCAATTTCTGGCGTCGCTCGATGAAGCACAGCGCGAGCGGGCGCAACTCCCTTTTGAAGATTCGTCGCGAAGCCGGTGGCACTACCTGCCTGCCTCCAGCTGGACCCGGGCGGGAGTTAGCCTGGGCGAGCTTGACGATACGCAGCGGCAACTGCTTTTCAGCTTATTGAAAGGCTACCTGAGCGAAACCGGCTACGACAAAACACAAAAGATTCTGGAGCTGGAAGAGATTCTGGGTGAGCTGGAGAACAACCCTATCTATCGCAATCCGGACAACTATTTTGTGGCCTTTTATGGCAAACCTGACAAAAATAACTTGTGGGGCTGGTCGTTTGAAGGGCACCACCTGTCGCTGAATTTCACGATGGCTGACGGCGAGCTTTCGATGGCTCCCCGCTTTATGGGTGCCAATCCGGCAGTGATTCCCCAAGGAAAACGAAAAGGAGAAAAAACATTGGCGCGCGAAGAGGACCTGGGCTTTGAATTACTCCACGCCTTGCCCGAGAATCAACGCCAACAAGCCATCTTCCGGGAGCGGACTTTTCGGGACATCACCACTTCAAATGAAAGCCAGGTGAAACCCATGGAACCTGTGGGCATTCGGCTGAAAGACCTGGCGCCAAAGCACCAAGCCATTTTACTTGAACTGATTGATGAATACCTGGCTTCGATGCCCCCCAAGCTGGCTACAAAACGTATGAACCTGCTAAAGACCGAAGAGTTTGACCAGATCCGCTTTGGATGGGCTGGCGGCACACAGCCCGGAGAGCCGCATTACTACCGGGTGCAAGGCAGAACCTTTTTGATCGAGCTGGACAACACGCAAAACAGAGCCAACCACATCCATTCCGTTTGGCGCGATTTTGACGGTGACTTTGGCCGCGATTTGATCAGGGAACATTATGAGCATTCCAATCATCACGACCGGGAATGAACCAAAAAAAGCGAAAGTTTCTATTTCATTGAATAGCCGGAGCTATTATTCTGGTTTTTTCTCCGGAGCTTGTGCAGGCCCCTTGTCTTTTAGCCCGCGTTTATAAATAATCAGCCCATTGAGGAAGTTCCGCAGAATCTGATCCTGAAGCGGCTTGTAGTTGGGATGTTCAACACTCCGAAAGAACGCCCCCAGTTCGCTTTTTGTAACCGGATAATCCACCAGCTTTAAAATTTCGATAATGTCGTCATCACGCAATTTCAGCGCCACGCGCAACTTCTTTAAAATATCATTATTGGTAAGAGGCATTGCTTGTTGTTTTTTGATTGAAAATTGATTCTCATACTACTGGCTGCCCGCTTTCGTTTTGATCGCCGGCGAAGCCTGTCACAAAAGTAACAGATTAAACCGGATTGCAAGTCCAACTTTTTTGCTTCCATATCCAGGGATCGAAGGGAAATCTCTTAGGATATATCTATGATATCCATGGACACCTTCGACACATCCTAACACATAAGCCTTCGTTAAAGGCATATTATTATTTGCCCAGGGGATATTTACCTTCGGACTTTGAGTAGATTGCTACGGGAACAGGGTAGCTTCCTTTGGCATTATTTTCTGCCAATTAATACGAATCATTTGTGAGCGCCGTCAGGGCATTTTCAGTACGAGTTAAATAGTTATCGATCTGGTCGGTGGTTTCGAAACCAACAATCATCATATCAACCGAGCCCAAGCCAAGAACAAACTTCAGGGCATGGTCAATTTTCTGGCTGTCGTCGCGATATTCGCCATTGCCAACCAATTTCATACCGATAACGCCTTTCCCGGATTCATGAAGCTGATTGATCACTTCAATCACTTCTTCCGGCTCCGGCTTATCCATGGCAATACCGTAGGGATTGATGCGCACATGAATAATGTCGACCCAGGGACTCGCGACTGCCTTTTTCATGGCATCGAGCGAATGAACCGATACGCCATGAGCCCGAATAATTCCTTTGGCTTTCAACTTGTCGAGGATTTCCATCTGCCGTTTTTGCGTATCTGTCCAATCCGTTTCAACCATGCAATGAATTTGAACCATATCCAGATAATCCGTATCCAGTTCCTTTCTGAAACGATCAATAACCACATCTGCATCGGGCCGTTCTGGTTCAGGAATGCCTCCCGGTCTCACCCAAATTTTCGAACAAAGCGTAATTTTGTCACGATCCATTTTCTGAAGAGCTTCCGACATTAGCGGGTGGGTGCCATAAGTGTCGGCACAATCGAAAAACCGGACTCCACGATCGTAAGCATGCCGTATAATACCAATACTTTGATTTTTATCCTGTTTGGTAAGAAATGATGTTCTGTTTCCGGCATGAACACCTGTCCCCATTCCAATCAAGCTTGATTCAACGCCTGACTTTCCAAGCTTAATTACTTGTAAGGGATCGTTAGACCGCACGGGAATACCCGAAGCCAGCAAGGGATTATCGAACAGTAGATGGGCCGTTCCTAAGGATAAGGCGGCAATAAACTTTCGGCGGTTCAATCCAGGTATATTCATGGCATAAGATTTTTAATTGGTTGATGATATCAACAAATGTAAAAGAAATTGGTTGATTGACAGCATCATTTCAAAAAACAGCTTGAAAGCGGGAGATGTTCCAAGGCACCTGCTAAGGCAACAGAAACGAAGAGAAGGTAGGACCGTTCCAGTCATTTAACGCACTCGAGTTGCAGGGTGATGTGTTGAATTTCAAATTCCTCAATTAAAATCTGAGCCAGTTGTTTATTGATTATTTTAGTCTCTGAAAGCTTTAAATCGCTGTTCAGCACGACATGCGCTTCAAAATGAACCGTGCGGTCGGTCAGGCGCCAAACGTGGATATGATACACCTGAGCCACCTGGTCGTGCTCAGTAAGTCGTCGTGCAATTTCCGGCACCGAGATATTGGAAGGCGCAAACTGCATCAAGATCTCAGTCGATTCTTTCAGCAACTTATAGGTATGAAGCAGCAGGTAAAAGCTGATCAGCAAAGTGATTGTGGGGTCAATCCAGTACCAGTCCCATAACCAAATACACAAAGCGCCAACAACAACAGCAACCGAGGTCATCGCATCTCCCATCAGATGAAGGTAGGCGGCCTTAATATTCAGATTATGATTCTGGTCGGCGTGCAACAAAAAAACAGAAAACCCATTGGCCGCAATTCCCAAGATACCCAACCACAGCATCCAGCGAAAATCGATTACCTGGGGATCGAAATAACGCTTTATGGCCTCCACCATCAGGTAAAATGAAATAACGACCAACACCAAGGCATTGATGAAAGCAGCGATGATTTCAGCTCGTTGAAAACCAAACGTACTCTTTGATGTTTTCTCCCGCCCGCTTAATCGGTTGGCAATGTATGCCAGCACAACAGCCAGACTGTCGCTCAGGTTATGTAATGCATCCGAAATCAGGGCGAGGCTTCCTGAAATGATTCCCCCTATGATTTGCGCTACGGTGATCACGACATTAAGAAAAATGGTGATGCCCAATCGATTTTGTGCATGCTCATGTGTCATAGCTGCTCTAACAAGTGAATTAAAACGAATGTTCCGCATAAGCATATTGATATTATATTTGAATTAGAAATATTTTGAAAAGAATCGTCAGGAATGATGCAACAATTTAATTTTTCAAACCGTCTTTCAATCAGAAATAACAAGAACACCGTTGGAAGCACTTTATAAAAATATCCATCAAGATGTGATTGACCGCTGCAAGTCGGGTGAACGCGAAGCTCAATTTCAGTTATACAAGATGTATTACAAATCAATGTATAACACCAGCCTTCGGATTGTTGGCAATGACACAGAGGCAGAAGACATTATGCAGGAAGCGTTTTTAAGTGCGTTCAAAAAAATTGAAACTTACTCGGGCCAGGTAAGTTTTGGTGCCTGGCTCAAAAAAATTGTTGTGAATCGTTCGTTGGATTACTTAAAAAAACGCAAAGTTCATTTTGAAGAACTGGATGAACGGATAGCTGACGAAATGGAAACCCCTATGATGGAAACCCGTGAATTGGATCTCCAAAAGCTGAAACAGGCCATTATGCAACTCCCGGAAGGTTACCGGGTTGTTTTAAGCCTGTACCTGCTCGAAGGATACGACCACGATGAGATTTCCGAAATCCTGCACATCAGCAATTCATCATCACGATCGCAACTGTTGCGGGCAAAAAAGAAATTGCGCGACTATTTACAAAAAGATGAAGTTTTCTCAATTAACTAATAACGGGTAATATGAAAGATTTATTGGAGAAGATCATTCGGGAAAACAAAGATGCCCTGGAGCAAGATGCCCCCACGGGACACTTTGAACGATTTGAAACCAAGCTGAACAAGAGTTTTAAACACCGAAATAAATTCGGAACGAAGTTTTATTTACAGCTGGCTGCATCCCTGATCTTTGTGTTGCTACTGGGGAATCAGCTTCGTATTTATTTCGCACCCGATCGGGCAAAACAACAAGATGAAATGGCGACTCTTTCATCCGTGTCGGACGAATACCGCGAAGTTGAATTCTACTTTACCTCGGCCATTAACCAAGGGATGACCGAATGGGACAAACTGATCGAAGATGGATTTATCTCGGAAGCCGACCAGCAAATGATGACCAAAGAGATCGAAGAATTTGACCGGATGCAGAACCAACTTCAAAAGGAACTGCAAGCCAATCCTGATGACGAAAGGGTGATTAACGCGATGCTGGATTATTACCAGGCCAGACTGAGTGTAACAACCCTGATTATTGAAAAATTAAAAGAAGTGAAACACCAAAAATTAACTCATAATGAAACTGAAATTTAAAATCCTCATCCTGATTCTGGGAGTAAGCCTCACTACTGCTCAGGCAGCCGATTATACCCGGAATGAACATGCCTCTTACCTGAAATCACAGGTTCAGGCATTAGATGTCACCAACAAGTTTGGAACCATAACCATTAATGATTTTGGCGGCGACTCAGTTGTCGTTGATGTCCTGATTTCGGTGGAAAACACAAATGAAAAGAAGGCTGAAGCCCTGCTCAACCAGATTCAAATCAACATGCGTCGGGTAGGTAATGTTCTGAACCTGGAAACCGTGATTAACGATGATTTCAAAACCAAAGGTAATTTCTCGATCGACTACACCATCAACATTCCGGCCGACCGCGATCTAGCCGTAACCAATAAATTTGGCAATATTGTACTCAATAACCTGAATGCCAAAGGAACGTTTAACCTAGGCTACGGGAACATGACCGCCGGAAATTTGGAAGCCCCGGGAGGTAACAAAATCAACCTCGATATTGCCTATGGAAAAGCTGACATTGAATCGGTGAACCACATGCAGGCTGATGTAAAATACTCCAAATTATTTATCGGCCAGGCGCAAACCATCCAGACCGTATCAAAGTATTCAGGCTTAAATATCGAAGAGATTGGAGAGCTCCTACTCGAGTCAAAATACGATGGTGTCAACATTGAAGAAATTGGAAGCCTCAGAGCCAATTCAAAATACACCAATTACAGCATTGAAGAACTTAAGCAAAGCTTGACTCTGGACACCCAGTACGGCTCGGTCCGAATAAACGAAGTTGCTGAAGATTTTGAAAACATAGCAGTCACAAACAGTTACGGGGGAATTGAACTCGGGCTGAATCAAGCCAACTACTTCATTGACGCCGTTTGCGATTACTGCGATATCAAGTATCCGGAAACTGAATTTGAAGGAGACCGGGAAAAGCGCGACCACAGCTTCTCTTTACGTGGAAATATCGGTCCCGAATCAAACAAGAAAGTTGTGATAAAAAGCCGCTACGGAGGAATCAAACTCATGAAATAGTCGTGTATCGACAGAAAAAAAGCAGAAACCGTAAGTTCATTACTTGCGGTTTTTTTTTACTTTTAACCCCTGCATGAAAAAAAAACTGCATATCGTCAGCTTCAACGTCCCCGACCCACCCGATTATGGCGGTATTATTGATGTTTACTATAAACTGAAGTCCCTGGCCCAAGCCAATATCGATCTTATTTTGCACTGTTTTCATTATGGAAGGGAGCAATCAAAAGAGCTTGAAGAAATTTGTCATCAGGTTCATTATTACAAACGAAAAAAGGGGCCCTTTTATCTGCTTTCACCCCTCCCCTACATTGTTAAAACCAGGAGTTCCAAAACCTTGCTTGAAAACTTACAGGACGAAATCGTGCCAATTTTATTCGAAGGGCTTCATTCCTGCTATTACCTCGATCATCCGTTGCTTGGCGCCTACCAGAAGATTGTCCGCACACATAACATTGAGCACCATTATTACCAATATTTAAGCCTGTCGGAGCAGAACATTTTCAAACGGGCCTACTTCAAGCAGGAAGCGCTCAAGCTGCGTTACTTTGAGAAAAAACTGAAACACGCCTCTTCCATCTTAAGTATCTCGCCCGAAGACACCAGCTACTTCAGAAACAACTATCGAATGGGCGACTATACCCCGGCATTTCACCCATTTGACGAGGTGAAGGTCAATCGCGGGCTGGGAGAGTATATTCTTTTTCATGGCAACCTTAGTGTCGGCGAAAACCAAAAAGCAATCAGCTACCTGTTGGATCATATTTTCACAGAAATCACCCTACCACTGATTATCGCCGGAAAGAATCCGCCAGAATGGTTAATCAAAAAAACGGCTCATATTCCGCATGTTACTTTAGTTGGCAATCCAGACGCGGAAGTCATGAACCATCTTATTCAGAATGCTCAGATTAATCTCATTCCAACATTTCAATCTACCGGACTAAAGTTGAAGCTTTTGGCTTCTTTATTTCATGGACGTCATTGCATTACCAATTCGCCCATGACCAGGAATACCGGATTAAGCCATCTTTGCTATCTTGCAGACAATGTTAAAGACATGGTCGAAATCATTCAGAAAAAATTTGAAGAAAAAATCACAGTGGAAGAAATCAACCAGCGAAAGGAACTTCTTGAAAACCAATTTTCAAATGCGAACAATGCCCAAAAGATTTACGAAATTATTTAGCCTGCTTGTTTTGAGCTGTTTGGCCCAAGGCCTGTCCGCCCAAAAACATTCCCTTGACCTCAACCTTCCCGATCATAAAAATGACACGGTTGTTTTGGCGCATTACTACAATGGCAAGCTATTCGTGAACGACACCCTGATTTTTGACCACCAAGGAAACGCCCATCTTGAAGATGAATTGCGTCAGGAAGGAATTTACAGCCTCTATTTTAAAGAGAGAAAGCAGCTGGATTTTTTGCTTGGGGCCGATCAAACATTGTCAATCAGCCAGAAAAATGGAGCAACAGAAATAAGTGGATCTTCGGAGAGCGAGTGGTTTCAGGCTTATGTGGATTACCTAACTGAAAAGAAAAGCGAAGCCGCTGAACTGCGCCAAAGACTACCAGAAGCAGGTGATCAGCCAGATTTAGCGGCGGAGCTAAAACAAAAGCTGGCTGATCTGGATTCCGACATTCAGGAGAAATGGAAACAAGAAGCTGAGCGAGGCGTCGGAACATTTTATGGTAAGTTTATGGCTTCCAATATCCATCCTACGCTAAGCACGAAGCAACTTCCGGAAGCTGCACAAACCAGCGATAGCCTGCTGCGTGTTTACTCCTACAACTATAACAAAACCCACTATTGGGATCATTTTGATTTGCTCGATGCACGCATGTGGCGCACGCCAACAATTAACACCAAATTGAAGGAATACTTTAACCAGGTTTTAATTCAACATCCCGATTCGGTTTTGCCGGTCGCCATTGAATTGATAGAAGCCAGCAAAAACAATCAGGAAATTTTTCAAAACCTTACGTCCTTCGTGCTAAACAACAGCATTCAGTCAGAATATCTGGGCATTGAGAATGTTTTTGTTGCCGTTGCTGAAAAATACTACCTGGGCGGTGAGGCTTTCTGGGCCAGTGAAAAAACACTGGAGAACATTCGTCGTGAGGTTTATTTCCGGAAAAACAACCTGATTGGAGCAACTGCCAAAGAACTATTTTTGCCCGATGAAGAAGGAAACTACCACAGCCTGCATCAACAAAGTACACCCTTTACACTGGTCGTCTTTTGGGAACCCGAGTGCGGACACTGCAAAAAGCAGCTGCCTCAGCTTTTTGAAGAGGTCTTCCTGAAAACTGATCCTTCAAAACTGGCGGTGATGGCTGTTTATACGCAGGATAAGCAAGAAGAATGGCATGACTTTCTGTATGAACACGAACTCAATGGCTGGCTGAATGTGTGGGACCCAGACCGGGCAAGCAATTTCCAGGTGAATTATAATATTCGCAGCACACCCATGATTTATTTGTTGGATAAAGACAAGAAAATTATCGCTAAAAAATTAACCGTCGATCAGGTAAAACAACTACTAGATGAACTCATTGAGGCCGATCAATAATCTCCAAGATAAATAACCTTAGTTTGATATCGCCGCTTTCGGCCTGCATCCACAATATTCAAAAGATAATGGCCGGGAATCAATCCTGAAAAATCAAAGCTGAGCCACCGATCGCCCGGCTGCTCATAACGAACAGCTACTTGCCGGCCCATCAAATCGAATGCTTGCACGAGGTAAGGGTTAATGGGTTTATCAAATTTGATTAACAATTCCTGTCCGCTATGAAAAGGATTGGGAAATACCTGGATTTCGAGATTGGCGTTCTTCAGGCTATCATCCGACAACAGCGTGTCAACATTGCACAGAATCACTTCCATCAACATGGCCGAACCTTCCTGACCACCTGTTTTTTCTTGGTAAGTGTACCATTCCGCGCCATCCTGAATAAAAAATGAATTGAGCGGTTCCACTTCGCGTTTGGCAAGAAATACCGAAAAGATATCCGATTCCTCCAACAATTCTATTGAGCAGACAATAAAAAACACACCATTTGTCTGAACACGCTCGCTAAACGGCAGGTAATTCATCACCCCTTTGTCCAGCGATTTCAAACCGTAATCTTGCACATACAGCAAACTGTCGGGATAACGGTCGCCAGAATAAACGGCAACACTGATCTTTCCTTCGGAATTTATGCGGCCCAGCGTAAGCTGATCAACACCAATCGAGACTCCAGCCAGTTCCGAACTCACCGACTTTTCAATTCGCTCGGCAAAAGCCACAAATCCATAGTCGTTGGTGCCACTCCAGTATCCTTTTGAAACGTCCTGCTCCACAATCTCCAGGCTGGCATGCGTATCCTCGTCTCTGAAATTAGTATAAGCGCCACACAGGTTCTCATCCGTGTAAGGCGAATAACCACTAATCGACTCTACATTGGAATTGCCCGGATCGAGCCATCTTTTAAGTTGCTTGTTTTCCTGTGAATAATAATTCCAGGCCAGGCTCAAACGCGCAAAATAATCTCGGTAAGGACTTTCACAAGTGGCCGCACCACCGGTAAGCGAGCCTACCAAGCGCTTCTTGTGATTGAGCAGTGCAGCCCCGGAAGAACCTCCCTCAGTTGTTCCTTCTTCCCAGCCTCCGATATATAAAAATCCATCGTCCTTATAATCTTGGCTGTATGATTTGATAAGCGCTCTATGCCGGTCAATGGCTATTTTCTTGACGTCGCCTGCCGGATGATGAAGGCAGACGGTGGAGTCAGGTTCTTCTTCACTTCGATCCCACCCCAAATAATAAGGCCGATAATCAGGAGGAGGAGCCGTGGCCAACTCCACTAAGGTAAAATCCAGACTATCCGATGTCGCCCGCAATGCACTTCCGCTTAGCGAATGACTGGCATCGCCGTCAATGTCGCCACAGTAGGGCGATTCATAATTAAAAAGGAAAACCGATTCGTTGGCATCTTTATTCGTTGTGATGCAATGTCCGGCTGTATAAACATAAGGCGTACCATCGTTCTGGGTATTGTTCACCAAAGCTCCGGAGCACAAATCAATCCCACTCACAATAATCCGGCAAGCCGCATTTTTTTCATCCCGGTAAGCATCCAACCAATCACAGTTCACATTGATGTTGCATTCTCCTGCGGGATGCCCCAGCGGCCGCCGATCGGATTTCAGGGATTGAATCCCAATAAAATCATGGTTGACCTGCCGGATTGAAAGCTCCGCCTCAAAGCCAGCATTTAAGGGCTCTTCATACTGAACAATCAGCTGATCGCCCGCAACAGGTGAACTTGCAAAAACGCCGTTGGAAGAATTATTTTTTGAAGTAAATGCCCCGATTAAGTCGGTTCGGTCGGCTGAAAACATAAACAAGCGGGCACCATCGGGCAATTGGTAGCGATCAAAGATCAGGTTCAATGATTTGGCTCCTTCCGAACGCAAAACAAGTTGCCAAACGCGATAGCGACCAACTTCAAGCCAACGTCCCGAATTTTCAGTATTGAGCGAAACCTCCACTGGCTGAGCAAAACGCAAAGGTTTTAACTGATTCTCGTTCATCCAGGCCTGGCTGGCTCTTAGTAAGCGTTCGTTATCCATTGAAGGCAATGCAACGACAGCCTTGCTCTTCAATGACACAGGCCAAGGCACCTCCAAAGGAAGTCCGCCATCAGACAGCTGCCCCCAAACAGGAACTGCCAGCCAAATGAGCAATGATAAAAATATCAATCGATAACCCCCCATGCCATTCAAATTCACTCAAAAATAGGAAAATATAATAACACTTGTTCTTATTGAAGTGTTTTCGTTGAAAGGTGATAATTTTGAACTTTGGGAAACGGGTTACCAACAAACACGATAAAAAATCTCTTTAAATGAAAGTTTTAGTCATGTATGTCAATGAATTCAGCTATACTCCCGCTGAAAAGAATCTGGAAGAAGCAGAAAGCGTTGTGAACGGAGCAGCAATTCCGGAAGCAATTTTAGCCTTTATTCAAGTGGAGGAAGAGGACGAAATGAAAGATTTGAAAAGCCGGGAAAAAAAACTGGTGAACCATCTGAAATGGACCGCGCGGAAAAACAGTTGCAAGCGCGTGATCTTACACTCATTTGCTCATCTGTCCGAGTCGAAAGCGAGTGTAGACTTCACTAAATCGCTGTTTGACGAAGCTGAAAAACGCTTGAAGAATGCGGACTTTGAAACCTTTCAAACGCCATTTGGATACTTTCTCGATTTAAAAATTGATGCGCCGGGCTATTCGCTGGCCCGCATCTGGGCAAGCCTTTGATATGCAATTCATCAACATTCATACTCACCACCAAGCCGGAGATGGAAGCATTCAACTCATCAACCATCCCATTCAGAAGGACTTTCCGGAGAAGCCGGATGCAATGTATTCGGTTGGCTTGCATCCCTGGGATCTTGAAAAGCTGGATACGGAGAAAATGCTTCAGAAGCTGGCTGTTCTTCCAGAAAAGGCGAATGTGCTGGCCATTGGCGAATGTGGACTGGACCGGGCCATTGATACCGATCTTGAACTTCAGGAGCGAGTATTTCGCCAGCAGATTGAGCTGGCCGGGGCAAAAAGCAAGCCGCTCATCCTGCATGCGGTCAAATCGTATCCCGACCTGATTCGCATCAAGAAAGACAGCCCTGCTCCTATCCCATGGATTTTGCATGGGTATAATGGAAACCGGGAAACCAGTCTCCAGCTTTTGAGGCACGACTTCTACTTTTCATTCGGGCCGCAGTTGCTGAAAGGCCAACAGAAACTATTAGAATCCATTCAACAAATCCCCATCGAAAAACTATTTTTTGAAACGGACGACAGCACGGAAAAGATTGAAACAATTTATACTTTTGCTGCCCCAATCCTTGGTTTGACAGTCGAACAACTACAGGAAACGGTATTCAATAATTATCAAAGAATTTTCGAAAATGGCTAAATGGCAAGAGCGCACGGCCTTGATGCTGGGTGATGAGGATTTGGAAAAACTGCGGAAAGCGCATGTGCTAATCGTTGGTTTAGGCGGTGTTGGAGCCTACGCTGCCGAACAACTGTGCCGGGCAGGCATTGGAAGCTTAACGATTGTCGACGGTGACGTGGTGGAGCAAACCAATCGCAACCGGCAATTGCCGGCGCTCATCAGCAACGAGGGAAAACCCAAAGCCGAAATCCTGGGCGAACGCTTCCGGGACATCAACCCCGAGCTCAACCTCTGTGTAATTAACGAATATCTGAAGGATAAACGAATGATTGAAATCCTCCATGAAGCCCAGTACGACTATGTGGTTGACGCCATTGACACGCTGGCTCCCAAAACGTTTCTGATTTATCACAGTGTGCAGGCAAACCTACCTATTGTTAGCTCGATGGGTGCAGGCGGCAAATTTGATCCGGCACAGGTGCAGCAAGCCGATCTATCGAAAAGTTACAATTGCCGGCTGGCCAAAATGATTCGCAAACGGCTGTATAAATTAGGTATTCGGAAAGGCGTAAAAGTTATTTTTTCGCCTGAAGCAGTTGACCCCAAGCGCGTTAGAATTGAGGAAGGACAAAACAAAAAATCGGCCGTCGGAACCATCTCATATATGCCTCCGGTATTTGGCTGCTTTTGCGCTTCGGTGGTGATTCAGGATTTGCTGGCAACGAATTAGTTTAATAAATGCACCCGCAGAACCAGATTGGCATCGGATTTGGGGGGATGCCTTCAAACGAATAAAACAGCCATGAAGACAAAACTCACGCCACTAACAATCTTGATTTTCACGCTTATTCTTCTCTATTCTTGTTCCGCACCCCGGAATATCATTAAACTGGAGCCCGAAACCGAATCGGTCAAGTGGCTTTTTGGGCAGTCGTTTGCCGTCGATTCGCTCTATGGAATCATCTACGAAGTGGGATTCGATCGCCTTGTCGGGGACGAATATTGGTTCGATTTTCACATCACCAACCGTTCCAACCTGCCCATCCTGATCGATCCGGTTGATTTCGCCTACGAAGCGTACGACTCGCTGATGAATACCCAAACAAGCGAACCAATAAAGGCTATTAACCCGGAAGATGAAATTCTGTCCATCGATAAGGAACTATCTCACAACGAAGCCCGCGAAAAAAACCACCTGGGATTGAGCTTGTTCGCTGCCGGAGTGGACATCGCCACCGGAGTGGCCACTTTGAGTGACGACAACCCGAACAACGACCACTGGCGAACCCACCTGTTTGCCGACACGCAAGCCGGAGCCATTGAAAACGACATGGAAACACAAAATTTAAACGTCCTTCGCGATGAATGGTCGAGTACAACCATCCGAAAAACAACCCTTGAGAGCAACTATTCCATGCACGGAAAAGTCTTCTTCAAAGCGATTACGTCGGCCTCCTTCATCAAATTACTATTGCCTGTTGATGACAGAACGATTGAAATGAGCTTTAAACAAACTCAGCATCGCCCAAATTGAGGATGAAACGAGCGTGAACAACAAAAACAACTTGTCGGACAACCGTTATACTTTTCAATAAAAAAAAAGCGGGGAACCTTTTACCTCAGAACCGAATTAAACAGTATAAGTTTAGACTCAGCAATTCAAGGTCGGGAAAAAAAATAACGCCAATAACAGACGTAAGAGATAATCAAGAAAAGATATGCCTTTCGGCTGAAACTTTTCCCGATCAGCTTTTGTTATTTAGAAAAATTATATAGGTTTGCATCAACATTAAAGGCAACTGATGGACATTTTCAAAACATACCAGCAACGATCTACAGCACTTTCCACAAGTGCTGCTGTCATGTCCATGCCATCCATGTCTATGTGTATGCGATAGCCTTCAACCGATATTTTATCAATGCGGATTGAAGGCGCCCCACAAGTTATTCCATTTTTTCACTCTCATTTTTCGTTTAATTTAATACTGAACTTATGCCTGTGCATGTTGTCCGGCTTGGTGGAAATAATATCAATCAGCCCAAAATCATTCATTCTTTAACAAGCATTCTGAAGAAGATTGAAAACAATCACATCCTTGTGGTTTCTGCTTCAGAAAACATTCAGCACATCCTGGTTTCCGGACTGGAACTGCTTTGCATTTCATCGCAAACCTACAGCGAACTGCTGGAGAAGTTATGTGAGGAAGCCGCCTTGGTGGCTAAACTGAATCAGATCCCGGAGCTTCCCGTTTTTGAGCAAAGCCTGATTCCTTTGGAACGTTTGCTGCAGGGCATTCAATACACCGGCGACTATTCGCTGGCCCTGCGCGACCAGGTGTTGAGCTATGCTGAAATTATAACCACCGCACTGCTGCATGATATTCTAGGTCATGCCGGTCAAACAGCTCAACTGCTGCTTCCGCAGGAAATTGGGCTGATCGTGACCGATGAATACGGAAGTGCAAGTATTCTTAAGGCGCAATCGGTCGAAAATATTCAGAATCGCCGATGGGAAAGGCTCAGCCTTATTCCTGGGTCATATGGAATAACTCAAGCCGGGAAAATTGCCCGTATTGGTGAACGTGCCGCCGATTATACCGCTGCAGCGCTAGGCTCCATTCTAGATGTCGCAGAATTGGAGCTATGGGAAATCAGCAAATCGTTTAAGACAGCCGACGACGAGTTGATTGCCGACGCGTCCTATATTGAAAACCTAACCTATGCGGAAGCTTCGGAATTGGCGTATTTTCATCATTCATCCATTCATCCGCGAATCGTGGAACCGCTGATTGAGCAACACATACCCATCCGGGTTTTTGAGTTGCAAAACGGCAAAAAGGTTCTCAAAACCACCATCAACTCTTCGCTTGGCGAGCAAAGACAAACGATTAAAAGCGTGGCCCACAGCGACGACATTGCCATTTTGAAACTTAATGGACCAGGAGTTGGATTTAAACCAGGAATTCTGTCCATCGTGACCACAGCCTTTGCCAAACACCAAATCAATATCCGGTCGGTGATCACGGCGCAAACCAGCATCAACATCATCATTGGCAAACAGGATGTGATAAAAGCTGAAAAGATCAGTCGCCAACTCGACCTCAGATCAGTCAACCAAATTGAGTTTGTTTCGAACATCTCGCTCATCGCAATTGTTGGACATGGCATGCAAACCAATCACGGCATATCGGCCCAATTATTTTCGGCAGTTGCCAAACACGAAATTAATGTACTGCTCAGCGGTTCCGGGGCATCCGACCTGGTTAGCTACCTGATTGTTGATGAGCAGGACAAGCAAAAAGCGATTAATGAAATTCATAAAATATTTTTCAAACGTTAACCCTTAAAGATTAGTACAATGACTATCGAAAATTTAAAATTTGAGACCCTGCAGCAACATGCGGGGCAGCAACCTGATCCGACAACCGGAGCACGGGCAGTTCCAATCTATCAAACCACTTCGTATGTGTTTAAGGATTCGGACCATGCAGCCAACCTCTTTGCCCTGAAAGAATTTGGCAACATCTATACCCGGATTATGAACCCAACTTCGGATGTATTTGAGCAACGGATGGCAGCACTCGAAGGTGGCGCAGCGGCACTGGCTGTAGCTTCGGGGCACGCAGCCCAGTTTTTGGTTTTTAACACCTTGCTCGAAATTGGAGACAACTTTGTCAGTTCGCCCTATCTTTACGGGGGATCATACAACCAGTTCACTGTTTCCTTCAAAAGGCAGGGAATTGATGCCCGCCTAACGGACGATTTGGAACCTGGATCGTTTGAAAAACTGATTGATGACAAAACCAAAGCGATTTACGTCGAAACCATTGGCAACCCGGCTTACGCCATTCCCGACTTTGATGCCATTGCTGCAATCGCCAAAAAATACGATATCCCGTTTATTGTTGATAACACCTTTGCAGGAGCGGGTTATTTGTTCCGCCCAATTGAGCATGGGGCCAACATCGTGGTCGAGTCAGCTACCAAATGGATTGGCGGACATGGAACCAGCATTGGCGGAGTGATTATCGATGCCGGAAACTACAACTGGGGCAACGGCAAATTCCCCGGATTTACTGAACCATCTCCGGGATATCACGGCCTGAAGTATTGGGACATCTTTAATTTTGATGGTCCGTTTGGGAATATAGCCTTCATCATTAAAGCCCGTGTTGAAGGGCTTCGTGATTTTGGTCCGGCCATCAGTCCTTTTAATTCATTTTTATTGCTGCAAGGATTGGAAACCTTATCTTTGCGCCTCGACAGACACGTCGCAAACGCACAAGCGCTGGCTGAGTGGCTGGAAAAGCATCCAAAAGTTGAAAGCGTGAATTATCCCGGACTGAAGAGCAGCCCATCCTACGAGTTGGCAAAAAAATATTTACCTAAAGGAGCCGGCAGTGTCCTTTCTTTTATTGTGAAAGGCAGCGAGGAAGACGCCAAGACTGTGGTGGGCAAACTACAGATGGTAAGTCATTTGGCAAACGTTGGAGATACAAAAACACTGATTATCCAACCAGCAGCCACCACCCACCAGCAACTATCGGCCGAAGCACAGCTGATAGCCGGTGTTTATCCGGCGCAACTGCGTGTATCTGTCGGTATTGAACACATTGACGATATTATAGGCGACTTTGAGCAAGCCTTAAATCAAATTGGTTAACTAAACACTTCCCGGATGCTTTCAACGGCATCCGGGAAGTCATATATAAATAAACAAGATGCCATTAAACATACCAGACCAATTACCTGCTATTGAATTGCTTCGTGAAGAAAACATTTTCGTGATCGACAAAACAAAAGCTTCTCATCAGGATATACGTCCGTTGAAAATTGTCATTTTAAACCTGATGCCTTTAAAAATTTCAACGGAAACCGACTTGCTACGTTTGCTCTCAAACACACCACTGCAAGTGGAAATTGATTTTTTGAAGATCAAAGGTCACAAACACAAAAACACCTCAGCAGAGCACATGCGGGCGTTTTATACCACCTTCGACAAAATCAGAAAAAACAAATACGATGGCATGATCATTACCGGTGCTCCGGTGGAACAGCTCCCGTTTGAAGAAGTGACATACTGGCAAGAGATGAAGGAGATTCTGGATTGGTCAGCTCATCATGTTACCTCGTCGCTGTTTATTTGCTGGGGCTCGCAAGCGGCTCTGTACCATTTCTATGGAATTCCGAAATACAGCCTCGACAAAAAGATGTTTGGTGTTTTCAAACATCGTGTGTCAGATAACAAAATCCCAATTTTCAGGGGATTCGATGACGAATATTTTGTGCCTCATTCCCGTCACACCGAAATCAGGAAAGAGGATATTGACAGTGTACCTGAACTGGAAATCATTTCCACTTCCGAAGACTCCGGGGTGAATATGCTTATGGCTAAAAACGGCAGGCAGTTTTTTATAACAGGCCATTCAGAATACTCCCGCAACACCTTGAGCAATGAGTATTTTCGCGACCTGAAGAAAAAATTACCAATCGAAATCCCGAAGAATTATTTTCCGAATGATGATCCAGCAGAGAAACCAAACATGAAGTGGCGGTCGGCCGCGAACCTGCTATTTACCAATTGGTTAAACTACTATGTTTACCAGGAAACGCCTTATAATTTGGATGACATTGGGTGAATGGGCCTTTCTTAATTTTATGGTTCTTGAAAATTCATTAATTTTAAGGGAACAAAAAATCAAGAATGATGTCAGAAAAGAAAAAAATAGCCGTTGTCCTATCCGGAAGCGGCGTATACGATGGATCGGAGATACACGAAACAACCCTGACCCTGCTGGCCATTGCCCGCCAGGGCGCAACTTACGAAATTTTTGCACCAAACATTGATCAGGTGCATGTCGTCAACCACCTTACTGGTGAAGAAATGCCCGAGAGTCGGAATGTCTTGGTTGAATCGGCCCGGATTGCACGTGGGAGAATTGCTGACTTAAAAACTTATGAAGCCAGTAGGTTCGATGCCTTGGTATTTCCCGGAGGATTTGGAGCAGCAAAAAACCTGTGCACCTTTGCTTTCGACGGACCAAATTGCACCGTCAATACAGATGTGGAAAGAGCTGTCCGGCAAACAGTAGAAGCAGGCAAACCCATCGGTGCACTGTGTATTGCACCAGCTGTCATTACCCGAATACTCAACGATGTGGAAGTCACCATCGGAAATGACTCAGGTACGGCAGGCGCGATCGAAAAAATGGGAGGAACCCACACCAACGCTACGCATGGCGAAGTAGTTTTCGATTCGAAATACAAAATCTACACCACACCTTGTTACATGCTTGATGCCACCATTGATCAGATTGCAGATGGGGCCGAAAATATTATTCAAGCAATTTTGAAATCACTCTGATTATTATTCATCTACAGCAGGGAGCCAAATTATAAATATTTATAATTTGGCTCCCTGTATTTCTCAGTTTCAGAAAATCGATTGGCTTAATCGGTTGAAATAATTTTAAACTCGGTGCGGCGGTTTTTCGCTCGGCCCTTTTCTGTGTCGTTTGTGGCAACAGGAACCGTGAATCCATAACCATGAAAGCTTAGACGAGACCGCCCCACCCCATTTTCAACCAAATAATTGTAAACAGCTTTGGCCCGGTTTTCAGATAATTCCTGATTCAATTCCGCACTGCCAATTGAATCGGTATGCCCACCAATTTCGATTTTCACCTGTGGATTATTGACCAGAAAATCGATCAGCTTATCCAATTCTGCTTTCGACTGGCTCAATAAGGTGAACTTGCCGGTTTCGAAAAAAATGTTGCGCAAAACCGTTGCTTTGCCAATTTCAATAGCACTAAGCGGAATATCCAATTGAACAGGATCTTCAGCTTCGCGAAGCTGTTTCAAGGAGAAATTCTCAGAATGAAACAAATACCCTGATTTAGATACATTAAACGCATATTCTTTTCCCAGGGGCAAGCACATCAGAAATTCACCAAGCTCCCAACAGCTTTCGGTCTTCGCAACCAATTCATTGTTGTCCAGATCAATCAATTCGATTTGAGCACACAAGGCATGCTTGGTTGAATCATCAAAGACCTTGCCTTTCACGTACGAAACCGGTGTTGGCCGTACGGCCGGGTACAGCTCAAACTGGTAAATATCGAGACCTTCTGAGCCGGGGCGGTCAGATGCAAAATAGGCTGTTTCACCGGCAGCATTCACAATCAAACCTTGCTCGTCGTTGTGAGTATTGATGGGATAGCCCATGTTTTCAGGTGTTTTCCAGCACGAATCACCCGTTAAGCGGGCATAAAAAATATCGGAACCGCCCAAGCCGCGATGAGTATCTGATGCAAAGTACAGGGTTCGTCCGTCGGCATGAATAAATGGTGAAGTTTCGTTTCCTGCCGTATTGATTGAATCGCCCAGATTCTCAGGGTCACTCCACTGTGGCTTTCCTGAAGTATCGAATCCGTTCAGGCGGCAACGCCAAATGTCCATGCCGCCTTTGCCGCCTTTACGATTCGTAGCAAAATACAAATACTCGCCGTTAGCAGAAATGGATGGCTGCGACTCCCAGGCCCCGGAATTGACAGGTTCGCCTGCATTTTGTGGTATCGACCAGTTACCATTCCGGTTTCTCGAATAATATATATCACAACTACCATAGCCATCACTGCGCGAACAGGCGGTAAAGAAAAGCAATTTCCCATCGGCCGAAATACTTTGAGCTCCTTCATTATTTGGGGTGTTAATCGATTGCATCGGTTGTGACTCCATCCATGCGCCATTCTCGTATGCCGACATATAAAAATCTTCCTGATATTGACGCGAAGTCGCTCCACTAGCTGGATTCAGCCTGGTGAAAACAAGCGTTTTCCCATCAACCGTAAGGCTGGGCCAATAATCGTTGTACTCTGAATTCACTTGATCTCCCAAATTCACGGCATCCATTTCAACGGCATGTTTGTATAAGGAAATGGCAAACCGGCAATCGGGAATTTTTGCCTGTGCCTTTTCGTAAAAAGGATGATTAGGTGATTCCAAGCTGACAAAAGCTTGGTAGGCCTCAAGTGCCTGCTGGTATTTCCCCATACGATAACAGGCATTTGCCAGCACATAATTAATTTTGGCGGTATGCTCAGATTTCAGGTTCAAGGCTCGTTCCAAATAAACAACCTGCAGACTATCCTGCTTGATTTCATTATAAATATCGGCCATTAACAGCATGGCCTCCAAAAAGCCAGCATCTGACTTCAAGGCTTTTTGAAGTTCACCAATGGCAGCACTGTTTGCCCCCTGCTGGAAAAGATTTGTTGCGTTATGAAAAGATTTTTCAGCTTTCTTACTTGAAGTTGACAACTCCTGGGCATTGACACCAAGAATCAGGCACAAGGCGATAATGGTTATTAGTAACTTCATTGGTTTATCGTTTTAGCTCAACCGGGAAAACCCCATTCAAATTCTGTACTTGAGACAATCTGGCTACAAGCCTTTCTTGACTTGATTGCCATACAAGAAACTACCGAGTCCTCCTGCTCTTTCATGCCTGAAACAGGCTCGTTCCTTTCCCCTTTTATTTGATGGCCTAATTTCATAATTTTTTAACAGAATATCATCAAAGAATCCGTATTCTATGCCAAAATAACCTTTTAAGCACGTAAACAGCCGCTACAACCGAAATCAGACGTAGAATATAGCTATTTTTAAAGCCTGAAAAATGAGAAAATTAAGCCAATTACGAAAGATATTTCATTTTAATCCAACCTGTGAGCTGGCCATTGCCAACGGTTCACCCCATTATCAGGCGCCCGCGATCCTTCGGGAGTTTGAAGAGGAGCTGGCCCCCATTTTGTTGCTTTTCGCTTCTGCCAATGATCACGTTTTAAAAGAAAGACCACTCCCCGATCAATTCATCGAACGAATGCGTGAACTAGGGCTTTCAAGCGCACCATGCATGTCAAAGGTGCAATCACTGGAGGTACTAACTAGCGAACCCGTTCTTTTACAGCCCTGGGGATGGAGTCCTGCAGCGCTGAATTTTCTAGCCACATACGAGCAGCCTACTGAAATTCGAAAACAACATCAGCAAATTGTGAACAGCGATCTGTTTCAACGTAAACATGCGGTACGATTTGTCAATGATTTTTTGGATGACAACCCACAACCCTTCTTCCCCAGAAAAGAAGAACGCCCTCAACTGCTTGATTCTCTTGACGCCATTGACCGTTATTTATTCAAACATCAACAAATTGTTCTCAAATCTCCCTTAAGTTCCAGTGGACGTGGCCTACAGGTTATTCGCAAAAACGAACTGAATGATTCAAACAGGCGCTGGATTAAAACCACACTGGCTCAGCAAAATTATCTGGTTGCCGAGCCCTTATTCAATAAAAGGGCAGACCTGTCATTTCAGTTTGAATTGAAGCCATCGGGCGAAATCGTGTTTCTGGGGATCAGCCATTTCAAAACGAACAACAACGGGCAGTACCTGGGACATCACATAAATCCCCCTACAGATTTGGCATATCCCTATTTTCAGCAGGACGAACTGACAACAATCGCTAATCGCTTGACCGATCAACTCCGAAAAAGTTACTTTCAGAGTCTTTACCACGGTTTTTTAGGGATCGATGCCTTGGTATACGGAGTAGGTCGTGAAATTAAAATTCAGCCCTGCCTGGAAATAAATCCACGCTTGAATATGGGCATTTTGAGTCAGGCGATTGCGCAGAAGATTCATCCGGAAAGTAGCGGTATGTTTCTGACTTACTACGATCCAGGAAAAAGCTACAAGGAATTTGTTGAAGAGCAGGCAAAAAAAAATCCGCTTATTGTGAGGGATCAGCGACTGCGGAAAGGTTTCCTGTCGCTCACTGCCCCTAAAAACGACAGTCTATTTGGGGCTTATCTGCTGCTATCTTAGGTACCGTTGCAGCACGTCAACCAAGGAGCTCAGTCGAATGGGTTTAGCCAAAAACTCATCGCATCCGGCTTCAATACTACGCTTTTCTTCACCCGACAAAATGTAAGCACTTTGTGCAATTACAGGAACTTCGGGGCGCATCGACTTGATTTTTTGCGTGGCTTCAAATCCATCCATTTCGGGCATATTTAAATCCATCAAAACCAAGTCTATCTGTTTGTTTTCGCCAAACATCTGAACCGCTTGCTTGCCGTTTCCCGCCGATAAGGTGGTAACTCCAAATTTGTGTAAGGCAGCTTTGAAATAACTGTTGCTATTTTCATTATCTTCAACAATAAGAACCGTTTTGCCTGATAAGTCCTCGTCGAATACTGTCATAGTAATTCTTTTCCTGAAAAGTTAAGCAAAAAATTGAACAATTTCATCAAAGCTTTTTAATAACATCATTCAGATCGTTCGTTTCAATTTAATCCGGATCATTCTTCTCGGCACCAACTTGGGTATTTTTCAAAAAAAAACTGTTCAACTTTAAATATTGAACAGTTGATTGTTTCAGAGACAAACCGAAGTCAGACTCCGGCTTGGAGCATCCTAATTTGTCTTCCGCTTAATACTACAGCCAACAGGCTTGGTCTCAGTCTGGGCAATTTCTGTTCCTTCCGAAAGACTGGCGATAGCTGTTTTCAGATAGGCTTTTTTCACGCCTGAGGCATCATCGTAGTTATCATCGATGGCTCCCTTGTACACCAGCTTGTAATCTTTGTCAAACAGAAAAACATGCGGAGTAGTCTGACCGCCAAAAGCATTGGCCAGCAAGCTGTTTTCATCTACAAGGTACGGAAAGTTGTAGGCATTTTCCTTCGCATGCTCTTGCATCGCCTCATAGGAATCTACGCCATCCCTGTTCTTGTAGTTTGAGTTTACAACCACCATACCTACATTGTGCTCATCGGCCCACTGCTTTAATCCATTATACCGGTCTTCCCATTTTAAAACGAAAGGACAGGTATTACAGGAAAATATCAGCACCAGGCCATTTTGATCAAGGGCATCGTCCAAGGACATCTTTTCACCCGAAACATCCAGCATTTTTACAGAAGTGTGCTTGGCTTTGTCGCCAATTTCTAAATGGGGTTCCCCCGCATAAGCAAGAAAACCGTTAATAATTAAAATAAAAGACAATAAGGTTTTCATATCTGTATTTGTATTGGTTATGACAGAATAACAAAACCTTTTTGCAAGTTGTTTGTAAATAAATCTAAACAACTGTAAATGCTTAGAGAAATCCGAAATAATTACCAAAAACACAAACTGGAAGAAGTTGATTTACCTGGAGATCCTATCGCACTGTTTAATCTTTGGCTGAATGAAGCCATTCAAGGACAAGTAAACGAACCGACGGCAATGATTCTGGCAACTTCAGCCCACAATATTCCTGATACGCGTGTGGTTCTCTTAAAAGAAATTGACGATGGTAACTTTCTGTTTTACACCAACTACGACAGTGCAAAGGCAAAGCAGATTGCATCGAATTCCCAAGTGGCGCTCAATTTCTTCTGGCCTGAACTGGAGCGGCAAGTGCGGGTCAAGGGCTTGATTTCGAAGGTGCATGCCAACCTCTCAAACGAGTATTTCAATACCCGCCCACGCGAAAGCCAATTGGGTGCCTGGGCATCGGCACAGAGTGAAACACTGACTGGCCGTGAAGAGTTGGAGCAAAAATATAAACTGTTGGAGAAACAGTACGAAGGCACAATCATTCCCAAACCAGCCTTTTGGGGCGGCTACCAGGTGACACCCTATGAAATTGAGTTCTGGCAGGGACGCCCGAGCCGGCTTCATGACCGGATTAGGTATTATCGCATACCGAAGCATAACTGGGAATTCAAACGCCTTTCGCCATAAACTGCCTATTGCCCAGATTCTTTGTCATTAAAATTATATACTATGGATTTTGGAAAAGTGGATAACCCCGGGCAAATCGATTTTACGCTTCCCGCTGATCATCCGGACACACAAGAAATTCTGAAAAAGCAGCAGCAGGATACAAACCTGCGCGTTTACGTGGGATGCGCCAAATGGAACCGGCAAGAGCTGAAAGGTTTCTATCCGCGTGGAACGAAAGATGAATTGGCCTACTATTCCAGCCAATTTAATTCCATTGAGCTGAATGCCACGTTTTATAGAATTCCTGATGCCGCTCAAATTAAAACCTGGCATGATAAAACGCCCGAAGATTTTAAGTTCTTCCCAAAAGTCAATCAATCCATAAGTCATTTTAGACGCTTGAACAATGTGGATCAATTAACCCAGGAATTTTGCGATCGGATTATCCAATTCGAGGGTAAACTTGGGATGGCTTTCCTGCAGTTGCATGGCAATTTTGGCTATAAGAATCTTGACCGGCTAAGTTCATTCTTTGAAAAATTTCCAAAAGTTATTCCCCTGGCCGCCGAAGTGCGGCATCCGGAATGGTTTGAAGATCCCAAAAATGCCGATGCCTATTTTGATTTACTGGAAAGAAACGACGTTACAAATGTTCTGGTTGATACCGCTGGCAGAAGAGATTTGCTGCACATGCGCTTAACAACCCCTACAGCTTTTATCCGTTACGTGGGAGCCAATCACACCGAAAGCAAATACAAACGACTGGATGCTTGGGTAGACCGTCTGGAAAGATGGGTTGAACTTGGATTGCAGGACATCTACTTTTTTGTTCATCAGAATGTCGAAATGGAATCGCCTCTTCTTGCTGGCTACTTGATTCAGAAGCTGAATGAACGGCTTGGAACCGATTTGAAAATACCGGATATCTCCAATGGAAAATAGTTTTAATCTGGTTTTGCTTTTGAATATTCATTGGAAAGCATGAAGACTTGTGGGGATACTCTGACGTGTATGATTTATTAAAGAAAGGGAGTGCCATCAATGCTGACCACACTCCCCTCTCAATAGTTAATACAATTTAACGATGTTATTTGACCGTAAGCTCTTCTTCAATGAATCCACCTAAAGCCAGGTATTCTTCATATATCTTTTGGTATTTGGCCACATTCTCCGGAATCGGATGATACTCGGTTTCAAAACCACCACCCATTTTTTTCTGCGCTTCGTTGGTTGTAGCATAAACGCCGGCAACTACGGCAGCTGCCATGGCGGATCCCAAAGCGCAAGCCTGTTCCGAACGCGCCACTTTAATTGGCATATTCAGCACATCGCAGACTATTTGCATCACCAACTTCGATTTTTTAGCTACGCCTCCCAACGCTATGACGCCATCAATGCGAACGCCTTCGCTACGGAAACGATCAACAATGGCTTTGGAACCAAACGCTGTGGCTTCGACCAAGGCACGGAAAATACGCGGAGCATCGGTCCCCAAACTTAAGCCGGCGATTGCGCCTTTCAGGTTCTGATTGGCATCGGGTGTACGTCGCCCGTTCATCCAGTCAATAGCTAAAACACCACTTTCTCCAATACCTATTTTCTCTGCTTCTTTCGAGAGCTCGGCAATCATATTATCGGCCATTTCTTCGATCAGTGCCTTGCGTTGTTCTTCGCTCACCAATTCACTCTTTGCAAGAATTTGTTCGGCTGGCCATAACAGCAGTCGTTTAAACCAGGCATAAATATCGCCAAAGGCGGATTGCCCGGCCTCCATGCCCAGCATGCCTGGCGTTATAGAACCGTCCACTTGTCCGCAAATCCCAGCCACCAGCTTATCGCCAACTTCCTCCATCGGTGCTACCAGCATATCGCAGGTTGATGTTCCCATCACCTTGCTCAGATGGTAAGGCTCAATTTCGGCGCCTAAGGCACCAAGATGCGCATCAAATGCCCCCACACCAACTACCACATTTGTCGATAAGCCCAACTTGTCTGCCCACTCCTGCGACAACTTGCCAACGGCCACATCGCAGGTGAAAGTCTCCTTGTACAAACGTTCGCGCAAACCACCCAGCAAAGGGTCGAGTGCCGTTAAAAATTCTTCGGATGGTAAGCCATCAAACGCTTCATGCCACATGGCCTTATGCCCTGCCGCACAACGGCTTCTTTTCAATGTTTTTGGGCGGGTATTACCCACCAAGACTGCCGGAATCCAGTCGCAATGCTCAACCCACGAATTGGCTGCACGGTAAACCGCAGCATCCACCCGCGAAACGTGCAACAATTTCGCCCAAAACCATTCCGAAGAATAAACGCCCCCTTCGAACTTGGTAAAATCGATCTCCCACTTCCGAGCCAATTCATTAATTTCATCGGCTTCTTTTACCGCCGTATGATCTTTCCACAATACGAACATGGCATTGGGATTTTCTTCAAAGCCAGGGGTTAACGACAGAGGTATCCCCTTCTCGTCGACGGCCACAGGGGTTGAACCGGTTGTGTCGACTGAAATTCCGACTACGTTCTCAGCAACTCCTGCAGGAGCCTGCTTCAAAGCTTCCACAATGGTGTATTCCAATCCTTCGAGGTAATCTTTCGGATGTTGACGAAACTGGTTTTGTGCCGGATCGCAATACAATCCTTTTTTCCAGCGCGGATATTCGAAAACCACGCTGGCGACTTCTTCGCCCGTTTCCACGTTCACGATTAGCGAACGTACCGAATCTGAACCATAATCCAATCCGATTGTGTATTTTGTTTGTGCCATATCAATCAGTTTTTAGTTTTTATTGTCCGTAATAAGCATCTTTCCCATGCTTGCGCAAAAAATGTTTATCGAGTAAAGTTTGCGCCATTTCTGTATTTGGATTAAGATGGAAAGACCGGAAAGTCATTTTAGCTACTTCCTCCAGTACAACCGCATTGTGTACCGCATCATGCGGATCGGTTCCCCACGAAAATGGCGCATGATTATTAACCAACACCCCGGGCATAAAATCAGGATTCAGTTCTTTGAACCGCTCCACTATTACATTGCCGGTTTCCAGCTCGTAAGCGCCTTTGATTTCGTCATCAGTCATTTTCCGTGTACACGGAATTTCACCATAGAAATAATCGGCATGTGTTGTTCCAATAGCCGGGATTGGTTTTCCAGCCTGCGCCCAGCTTGTGGCCCATTCGGAATGTGTATGCACAATACCACCGATATTTTTGAAATTCCGATATAATACCAAATGTGTTGGTGTATCAGACGAAGGCTTGTATTTGCCTTCCACCTGTTTCCCATCAAGGTCGAGCACCACCATGTCCTCCGGTTTCATACCATCGTAGGAAACTCCTGAGGGTTTGATAACGACCAATCCATTTTTGCGGTCAATGCCACTCACATTTCCCCAGGTAAATACCACCAACTGGTGTTTTACAAGGTCGAGATTAGCTTGACAAACCTGTACTTTTAATTCTTCTAACATCTTATGCTTTTTTCAAAAAAATTGCAATCGATTATTGATCCTCTGGTGGATCCTTCTTCTACCAAAAATAAATGTAGAAAGCTACAGTAATACCAAGAATAATTACGGAGTGTATCACATCCCAATGATTCCAGCTGGCTCGAGTTGCTGCATTTTGTCCGGCAGTGGCTGATGAAAAGGTTAAGCCTTCCAACTGCGCTGCGGGAGCTGCCTGGGTAAAACGACTCACCACCATAATAACCAGAATACTGAAAACCAGCATACCGCCGCTAAAGAACAGCCAGTTAACATCGTAGAACAGGGTGTAAAACCAATTGGTAACACCGGTTTCGGCTGCCCACAGTTTTACGTCAGCGAAACCGTCAGCTTTTGCCTGAGAGGTATAAAGCACCTTGGCACCAATCCGCAGAACCCCGATAATAAAACCGGCAATCATACCCCACATGCCGCCTTTGGGTGTAGGTCGTGACGAAACAACTCCCAGAAGGAAAGCTGCTGCAATACCCGGGGCCAATACAGACTGTACATCTTGCAAGTAAGTATATAGCACATCGCCAATGCTACGCATAACCGGAATCCAAAGAACACCGAGTACAACCACCACAACGGTTGCAATACGGCCAACATGCAACAGCCTGCGTTCACTGGCTTCCGGGCGGTATTTTTTATAAAAGTCGATGGTGAACAACATAGCCGATGAGTTAAACAACGAAGCCAACGAACTCATCAAAGCTGCCAAAATACCGCAAACGACCAAGCCTTTTACACCGGCAGGCAGCAAGGTTGCCACCAGCGTTGGGAAAGCGGCATCTGAACTAGTTAAAGCAAATACCTGCCCGTTGATTACCACTCCCTTTTGTGCCATCGCGAAAGCAATCATCCCCGGAATCATAAATAAGAATACGGGAGTCAGTTTCAAATAAGCGCCAAAAATGGTTCCCCGGCGGGCTTCGGTTTCGTTTTTACCCGAAAGTACGCGCTGTACAATAAACTGGTCGGTACACCAGTACCAAAACCCAATCACTGCTGAGCCAATAAATACGCCCAACCAGGGGAAGTCTTGATCCCGGTTGCTTCGAATCAGGTTAGTCATGCTGTCGCCATATTCGTTTACCGGAGTCGCGCTGGCTATTCTCATCATTTCATCCCAACCACCCAGAGCACGCAGTCCTAATACAACGATGATGATAGAGCCCAAGAGCAAAATCGGTGTTTGCAATACCGATGTGTAAAGCACCGATTTCATCCCGCCAATAACAGTATAAATAGCTGTCAGAAGGACAAGCCCCACGGCTGAGATCCAGAAGAAATCAATTCCCCACATCGACTCGATTCCAAAGACTTCCTTGAAAACCAATCCACCGGCATAAACCGTTACGGCCACCTTCGTCAGGACATAACTGATCAACGAGATCATTGATAAAATCGTACGCGATTCCTTATTGTACCGTCGCTCCAGGAACTCGGGCATAGTGGTTACCATACTTCGCGAGTAAAAGGGGACAAACACCCAGCCCAATACCAGAATCATCCACCCTTGAATTTCCCAGTGAGCCATAGCCATTCCGCTTGAAGCTCCAGCGCCGGCCAAACCGATTAAGTGTTCAGATCCAATATTGGATGCAAAAATTGATGCGCCGATGGCGATCCAGGAGGCTCCTCGGCCCGCAAGGAAATAGTCGCCTGAAGTTTCTTCTTTTTGCCTAAACACCCACACGATAATCCCGATCAGTGCCAGGGCAAAGATCCCGATCACAATCCAGTCAAGTAAACCCATTAGTTCAATGTTTTTAGTTTGTGTTTATTAGTTTATTTAATTCCTATAGTCCTTTGGAAAGATGATAGTACAAATCATTCCATTTCAGTTCTTTTTTGAATTCTGAAATTTGAGTCTTCTCATCAATCACCACCAATTCCACACCAATCATTTCAGCCAGATCTTCCAGATACTCTCTGTTCAATGCCATGCTAAAACTGGTATGATGAGCTCCGCCAGCTAAGATCCACGCAGCGGCTCCCACTTCCAGGTTAGGCATTGGAACCCACAAGGCACAGGCAACCGGCAATTTCGGGAGGGCTTTTGGCGTGATGCATTTCACCGGATTAATAATCATCCGCATGCGACCGCCCATATCAACCAAGGTGGCATTAATACCATCACCTTCAGGCGCGTTGAATACCAAACGGGCTGGCGCGTCTTTTCCGCCAATCCCCAAGGGGTGCACTTCAATTTTAGGTTTTTCGGCTGCAATTGTAGGACAGATTTCAAGCATATGCGCACTCAAAACGGCTGGCTGCGCCGGATCCAAATGATAGGTATAATCTTCCATGAATGAGCAGCCACCCTCCATTCCCTGCGACATGACTTTCATAATGCGAACCAAAGCGGATTGTTTCCAGTCGCCTTCGGCTCCAAAACCATAACCTTGCGCCATCAATCGCTGACAAGCCAAGCCAGGTAGCTGCTTCAGACCATGCAAATCTTCGAAATTAGTGGTAAAAGCTTTGTAGCCATACTTATCCAGAAACTTCTTCAAACCCAGTTCAATTTTAGCCTGGTAACGAATATTCTCGCTTGATTTATCGTTCAATTGGTACTCGCTGGCATAAACATCCATCAAAGCATCGATGTCGGCTTCAGAAACAGTCTCCATACTGGCCACCAAATCGCCTACCCCATGGTAGTTGACCTGCCAACCTAAAATACGCTGAGCTTCTACCTTGTCGCCTTCGGTAACCGCCACATGTCGCATATTGTCACCAAAACGACAGATTTTCAGATTTTTTGATTCATTGTAACCAACAGCGGAGCGTGTCCATCGGCCTAGTTTTTCCTGAACATTCTGATCTTCCCAATGACCAACAATCACTTTCCGATTCAGCCGCATGCGCGAACAGATAAACCCAAACTCGCGATCACCATGTGCAGATTGGTTCAGATTCATAAAATCCATATCAATGGTATCCCATGGAATGTCACGGTTAAACTGGGTATGCAGGTGAACAAACGGTTTATTCAGCACGCTCAGACCCTGAATCCACATTTTTGATGGAGAAAAGGTATGCATCCAGGTAATCAACCCAATACAGTTGGGCGAACTGTTAGCGTCAAGGCAGCAATTGTAAATTTCATCCGGGGTTTTCAGTACCGGCTTGAAAACAATCTTTACAGGAATAGTAGCTGAAGCATCAAAAGCCTTAGCTATTGTTTCTGAATCTTTATCAACTTGTTGCAGCGTTTTTTCACCATACAAATTTTGACTTCCGGTTATAAACCAGACTTCATACGATTTTAAATCTTTTGTTTCCATTGTGTCCACTTTTTATTTTGTTATTTTATACTTTAATAATTCGACCAATTTCCTTTTCGTCAATCCCTTCTTGGTGATAACAATAATAGTAGGCGCCTTTTTTCGATTCCGTTGAGTCTTTCTTGTTGGATTTTTTCAAAATACCCAACGACAGAATTTTCTTTCTAAAATTACCTGGGTCAAGTTCGCGCTGAAAAATCGCCTCATAAAGTCGTCGCAACTGGGTCAGTGTAAAAAGCTCAGGCAACAATTCCGATCCCACCAACTGATAGCCTGCCGTGTATTGCAGCTTCGCTAAGGCTTTTGCCACCATCTCGTTATGATCGAAAATAAGATCCGGCATATCCGTCAGGGCATACCAAGTAGCACCATGTTCCTTTAAAAGATTATCATCGTACTTATCCAGTCGCACCAATGCGTAATAAGCCAAACTAATGACTCGGGCCGATCTTTCACGCTCCGGCTCAGTAAAGGCAGCCACCTGCTCCATAAAAATATTATCAAGGCCCGTGGTTTTTTTCAATATTCGGATAGCAGCCTGATCCGAAGACTCGTAATTTTGAACAAATCCGCCAGGCAAAGACCAGTTCCCTTTTGAAGGTTCAAAGCTGCGCGGGTACAACAGCAATTTTAACTCACCATTGTTATATCCAAAAATGACGCAATCTACGGCGACATAATGCTTGGGGTGCGCCCCATACATTTCAGACAAAAATTCATTTGTTGATTCCATACGGTTCAAAATTATAAAAGTATTTTTTACTCTTAATGAGCTTTTCCTATTTTTTTAAGATAGATGTTCTATAACACAAAAGTAGCAGATCTGGATTTGTAAGGTAAGAATGAATTAAAAGAGTTTGCCAGTGAAGGTTTGGACAATTGCAATCGATTTCTAAAATTACAGAGCCCACCCGATCCTGAGTTTCACGACCGGGCAAACGGACGAACGGAATAATTTCAACAAAAACAAACGAGACAACGACATTTTTTTTATATTTGCATCGCTTTAAACGAAAAGCCAGAGCCCCGGCACCTGTTGACAAAAAACACGCTGGCTTAGCTTTGTTACAAAACATATTGCCCAGATGGTGAAATTGGTAGACACGCCAGCTTGAGGGGCTGGTGACCGCTTACGGTCGTGCAAGTTCGAGTCTTGTTCTGGGCACACTTCGAAATTCAAATAAAAACAAAAGCGCTTAAAATCAATGATTTAAGCGCTTTTGTTTTTGGGGAAATACTCAAAAAACTACATCAAAAGTCATGGAAAAAGGTGCACAATCGAGACCATAACTTTCAAACTTGTGCTATGGTCGCGGTAAATCACGCAACGAATTGATTTAAAACATTTTATTTGGCTCACTTTGACTCATTTTAGTGCTTTCTAAACAGCCTTAAATGGGGTATTTTTAGTTGGTTGCCGCGACCATTTTTTTGTTTATCGTTAAACACACAAATTATGAGGATTATAATTAATTATTTTTTCAGAAAAGGCAGGAAAACTTCCGGAGGTAATTCACCGGTTTATTTAAGATTTACGTTCAACAACAAACGAGTCGAACTCTCTACCGGGATTTTTGTTTCCCAAAACTGTTGGGACAAGAAAAAACAAAGAATAAAAGAGAAAACACCGGGAAGCAGGGCCTTAAACGAGCGGCTGGATAAAATAAAAACCGAAATTCAGGATATTTTCAATCTGTTGAGATCAACCAATGAGGATTTTGACGTCGACATGATCAAACAGAAGCTACTGAAAATACAGGAATCTAAAGGTATTTTAGATGTCTTTGACTATTATTTGGATAGTATACTTGCCAAATTAAGGAAGGGTTATTCGATGGAAACCTATAAACATTACAAATCTTCCAGAAAGCGTCTGGCCGATTTCATTGATCTGAAGTTAAAAAAGTCCGATATTTCGGTTCAATGCATTGATTACAAATTCCTCAATGCCTTTGATGTTTTCATCAAAAAGGAATTCAACAATACCCAAAATACGGCATGGAATTATCACAAACACCTGAGGCGGGTTTTGAACCTGGCGATCTCGTTGGATTATATCGATAAAAATCCCTATTCAAAATTTAAAGTCGGTCTGGACGAAACCCACCGTGAGATTCTTTCAACTGAGGAGCTGAAGAGGATTGAAGAAAAGCAGATCCAGATTGAACGGTTGGCTGTTGTCCGTGATATTTTCGTATTTGCCTGCTACACGGGACTTTCATTCTCAGATATAGCTAAACTGAGCCATAGTCACCTTCAACAAAGAACTGACGGCAAGGAATGGATCATTATCAATCGCAGCAAAACGAACAACAGGTGCCGGATCCCACTGCTTCCCAAAGCGAAGGAGATATTGAAAAAATACGAAGATTATCCGAAGATCTCCGGCAAAGCGATTCTTCTTCCGGTTCTGACCAACCAGAAAATGAACAGCTACCTGAAAGAATTGGGTGACATCTGCGGTATCAATAAGAATATTACCATGCACATTGCGAGGCATACTTTTGCGACGACAGTAACCCTCAGTAATGGTGTCCCCATCGAAACCGTGTCAAAACTACTTGGCCACTCGTCGCTAAAAACTACCCAGATCTATGCCAAGGTACTGGATCAAAAGATAGCGGAGGACATGGAATTATTAGAATCAAAATTGACTCAAGTTTGAATAGTCAGAATCACTTCTGCCCTACAGGCGGGTAAAAGAAGTGAAGCTATATTCCGATGATTTTTGATATAAGAAAGGCGAAGGCTAACCTGCCCCCGCTAATGCTTCAAGCCTTCGTAAATTTGCCAGTCCGTTCGGAGCAGACTGATAATCCAGTATATAGTCCACCGCTTTTGGGGCCATCGACGAAGCTGCTAAAAACATTTTCTTGTCTTCCTTAAATTTGCCGATCCAGCTTTTTGATGTAGGTAGCACTGTTGTCAATCGTGGCGATTTGGATACTGGTCGTGTAACACCGGTAGCTGCTCCCATTTCGGCCACGAGTTCCTCGACATCTAGGGAACCGAACTTGTGATTTAACAACTTTTCATGTCTTCCTGTCCGGCACTATGACCGCTCCCATGATCGTTGTTATCCAAAATTTTGGATAAAGCAGTTTATCCCAACTAAATTATTATCCCAACACCCATATTTAAATATTAGATATTCAAGTATATATGTACATAAGAGTTGGGATAATAATTTCTTACTTCAGCCCTAAAAAATCTACAAGTGAGTCCGTCTTTTTGACGCTTTTCCACTTTTTGGCCATCTTTTTGGCAAGATCATCTTCTATGGTCTCCAATGCCTTTGCTTTTTGTTCTGTAGATACGCCAACATATCCCATTGTGGTGTTTATATCTTCATGGCCTAACAATTTTTGTATCATAACGATATTCAAACCATCTTCTAACCAATGGGTTGCCCGTGCATGTCTCAGGCTGTGGGAATGCAGGTTTTTTGGGAGGTCTGCGCATTTTTTATTTGCTATTGATGCATACAGTTTCAGTCTTTTATCAACAGCCTCCTGCGTAAGTTTCTTTTTGCCCCCTCCATAATGAGAGAAAAACAAAAAATCCGTAGGGTTGGGTGCGGGGCCATGAAAGGCTTTTATATAAGCCTTTATAACCTTTGCTACTTCGGGCAGGATAAATATGGTCCTACGTTTTGTGCCCTTGCCCCAAACGGTAATATAATCTTTGCTTTTCCCATCAAGATGCAGCGAAGATATCGTTAATGAAAGTATTTCATCTATCCTGGTTGCTGTGTTGTAAATAAGGTTAAACAGCGCAAAATCACGTTTCCCGATAGCTGTATCGAGGTTAGGGGCCGCAAACAAAGCTTTCACCGCATCTTTGGTGATTTCATCCATGCCTTTCTTCGGGCTTCTCATCGTTTTTATTTCATAGGCTTCAGCTTCGATTTGTACAAACATAATATTTCTGCGCCCCAGATATTTAAGAAAACTCCTCAAGCATACCAATCTATGGTTACAAGTTGAGTTGCTGCTATGGCGCTTATCTTTTAGCCATATCATCCAAGATTGTATATATGGGCGTGAAAAACAACCGGATGACAGGTTGTTGGGTTTGACAGATTTTTCGTCTTCCAGGAACCGGACGTATAAAGTCAACGCTTCGCGGTAGGCTTTTAGCGTATTTGTACTGTTCGCCCTTACATCAGGCAAATATAGGCCAAGCCAATCATGAATGGCTGTAGCTATTATTATGGGTTCAGATTGTGTCTTCATCAGAAAGATAGTTTGTTAGATCAGGTAACAACTTGTGGTATTCCCCGGCAGTCAGTGCTTCCAATTGTTCTGCAAACAACGGTACCAGCTGATAATAGTAACAAGTGCTTCTTATATCACGGTGCCCCATGCTGCGGCTTAGGTATAACAGCTTGTCAAACCATTCGGGCCCGGTGTATTTCCAGCTATTAATATTCCTGACTGCATAGTGGCTACGGAAGTCATAACACCTTGCATGGCCATTGGAGACCAAACGCCACATACGGACAAAATTGTATGACTCCCACATCCGGGTGTATGGTTCATCGTATTCATTTGGAAAGAAACAATTACGGCCGGGCATAAGTGCCGACATCGCTTCATCGTACCGTATCAACAGGTCCCACATCGTCCGGTGCAGTGCTATACGGTGTTGGTCTAAGCCGTTTGACTGGTTGATATTGATGACACCATTTTTCAAGTCGACATCGCCGCATCTCAATAACCTGGCTTCCACAGTGCGCATTCCCGTACTATAAAGCAACCGGTAGAAAACAGGGATTTCTATCTTCCTGATTCCAGACACTTTGTCGCTCAAGTATTTAGCATCCTCGAACGAGTCCGTAATTTTGAAGAATGCCTGTAATTGCCCAAAACTAAAAGGATAAGGTGTGTATTGCTTCTTTGAGTAAGGCAAAAATTCCGGCAACCTTACGTTTGTCCAGCCACGGCGGTTTGCATACCTTAAAAATGAGCGTACCGGTGATATGCGTTTATTATGGGATTCTGACGATTCTGTAATGCGTTTATTGCACCACCCGTTAATGATTTTTTCAGTTATGGCAGTTGATTCCGGATGGTGTGTTGCGCAATAGCCGTTGAAGGCCCGGAGACATTCCAGCGTACTGTTGCCCATTGCGTTAGATGCTTTCTTGTATGATATGTACCTGTTTAATGAACCGGATATTACTGATGGTGGCAAGTCTATGTCTGATATAAGGATACGTCCTGCTCTCCTGTTTAACAAAGTTTGTGGAAGCCTGAGTGCTGTCAAGTTGTATTTATTCGTATATCTTAGGAATGAACGTATAACTGCAACGCGTGAGTTATGGGACAGTATCGTTTCATTTTCCCGTTTGGCACACCACCTGCCCACCATTTCATCACTTAACTCTTTCGCGTCCGGACAATATTTGTGACAGAAGCTATTGAACGAACTCAAATTTGCACATGGCGATATTCCAATACCGCCATGTGCCTTTCTGTATGATATATACTTATCCAGCAAACCGGATATTACAGAAGGACGTTTTTTCATGGCAACACCTCCTTTCCCAATGGAAACATTTCGATACTTAAACCGCATTCCCTCAAATGTTTCAGGTCTGCATCAATATAAGGGTTGATTGATTCAGGGGAAAGGTGTCCGAGTATATCACTGATAATCCTTACCTGTGCCCCGTTTTCCAATAATTTGGAAGCGATGTAATGACGGAAGATCCTAACTCCCCGCTCACCTCCATTAGTCCTGATATTTAGTTTTGCTAAGAAACGGATAGCAATCTTACCTATGCTACTGATTTCAAGCATCTTGTCCGGACAATGGGTGTTTATGAATAAATTGCTGACCGTTTCTTTGTTAATACGCTCATGCTTAATATAGTCGAATATAGCATTGCCCACAACCGCACGTAATGGCAGCGTCAGGGGGGCCCCTGTTTTGGATTGGGTGAGTGTTATTTTGTCCCTGCGCCAATCGATATCAGAAACGCACATCCTGGCGATATCACTGCCACGCATACCTGTGTACATAGCTACCGATATAATGGCTTTGTCCCGTAGGGTCAGCTTCTCATTACCATCATCTGCCAGGCCACTTTTTATCTTTGCAATCTCATGGTCGTCTAAAAATTGAAAATTTTTCCTGCCCTTTCTTATTTCCGGCAAAGATCCCATGATACGGCTGCATTCTTCCCAGGATTCAAAGCCCTTGTTCGCCTTGAGGACGGCTTTTATATTGTCCCGGTATGATTTTGATCTTATCAGACATTTTCCGTCATGAAAGAACGACAATATCTGGGATTCTGTTATCCCAGACAATTTATTGGCTCCCTGTTCCTGCATGGCAAACAGGAATGCAGCACAATTAAGTGCTTCTGCATGAATCGTCTGCGGACGCTTTTCTGTTTTTGACGCAGTTAATTTGTAGTTGTCCACAACAGTCCTAAAATCACCGTTGAGTTGTGTGTACCCACATTTACGATGAAGGGTAGGGCCAAATGGAAGCCTGTTCGGGTAATGTCCAAATTCGTCAAACCCTTGAATCGCATGCATCATAATCCGACTAAACCTCAAAGATCTATTACTTGAATACAGTCCTTCCGATATGCAGTTTGCATAAAATTCTGCATAGGTTTGAAAACGGCCCTCATGCTCAAAGAGAAGGTTAAGGGTTTTTGTGATGCCCCTAATGTACTGGGTGCTATAACCATGCTGAACCAGGTAATTCAGCAACATCGGGTGGGATTTTCTTAATTGTGCTATGTTCATATTTTTAACAACTGACTTTAGTGACAGTTGCTAATAATATAAGGAATGAATTGGATTATTATCCGAACTTTCCGTGCTGAAAATATTTCTATATAAGAACTTTATGGAAAAAGTTGGGATAATAAATTAGTTGGGATAAGTTGCCTCATGATATAAAAAGCTGTAATACTGCTCATCACGAAAGAAAGTCCGTGGGTCTGGCATCCCAATATTGTCTCCTGATGGTGAATAAAAGGCATGGGACTGATTCAATCTGATTTCAGGACAATCGGACCAGCAATCGATTAACTTTTCAGCCTGGTCAATCGGATCAAAATCGTGATCATAGGCCTCAGTGATTGGAATTTTACTTTCATCAATCCCCCGGTTTGTTTCAGATTGAAAACCGTGTAATACCGAAGCAACGGGATTTTATCAATACTGCCGTCTTTGTCTTCCTTGTCTATCAGCTTCCAGAATACAACCGGAAATCCGCTTTCTCCTCTCAAAACATGCCCTCCAAGTTCCTTCACTTGCTTGAAGGTGAGGAAAAACGGGGAACTAAACCTATCGGCAACGGTAAGCAGAAACCAGAAATTAAAACCACGATAGACTTTCTTATAAACGAGGCTCTGTGGAAAACCGGTTTCAGCTTTCCATGGCATCTGCCACGGGATGATACCTTTCTCAAGGCGTTCGATTATCCGGTTGGTAACCATTTCATAAATGTCAAATGAATTATTCATAAGATTGCGCCGCTTACCCTGCGGACTTTTAATGCCATCTGGCACGCCGAAAAAAAAAAGAATATTTGGCGTACTGGCATTGAGCTGTCCCGAAAATAGAGAAGCAGCAGAAGCATTGTTGATGCATTGAGCATACCACGTCCAACACCGCCCGCGGCAATTTCAAGAGCGACAACGACTAGCTTTTTGTCTCTTTTGCTTCGGTCTCGTTTGCCCTCTTCCTCCCCGCCGATAAAGAACTCATCGTCATGAACTATACCACTGATTGGGTGCAGTTTACTGCTTTGCATGGCTTGTTGTATTTTCCATTTGAACTCCCAATAGGTCTTTTTACGTAATTCAAATTCCTGAGATAACTCTAATCAAGACATTCCTTTTTTCTTTGTGCTTATTTTGAATGCAATGTGAAAAGCCAGTTGAAGAGGAAACTTTCATTTGTCGAGCACCGTTCCGGCTGTTGGACTTTCATCTTATTTGCATCTCATACATCGTCTTAAATGTGGCTTCACGCCTTTGTAATAATTTTTATGGCCATATTTTTTACATTGATAACCGCTATCACACCACTTGACCTCAGCCAGGTACTGATAACAGTCATTTTTACTTGAAAATGTATCATGAAACTTGATTGAGTTCACGCCTTTAAATTGATTTCGTACATTCATGCAACGGATGTAGCATTATAAAAATAGTGGGCGGTCTAAACGCCCACACCAATAATTTTTTTGGAAGTCAGGCCTGAAAGAATAAATAGAGAAATTAATGTAATTAAGCTGTTTACGACGAGAATTCCATAACCAAAATGGAAGCCATTAAACCAATTGGGAGAGTTTAAATCGAGAATTACAGATAATATCGGAGCCAAAAGAGTGATAATTGGCACCCACCGGTCATCTACCGATCGCCTAGTAAAAATCCCAAAAGCAAAAAGTCCCACCAGAGGCCCATATATAAAACCTGATGTTCGAATAAAAGCTGATAAAACACTTTCGTTATTTACCATGTTAAAAATTAAGATGATGATGTAAATGAGTAGGGTGAAACCCAGATGCACTCCATAACGCAATCTGGGATTATCGGATGACTTTTGCTCAAAATTTAATACATCGACACAAAAGGAGGTGGTGAGACCAGTTAATGAGGAATCAGCTGAAGAATAGGCAGCAGCAGCAATGCCCACTAAAAAAAAAGTACCTGTCAATAACCCCAAATCATTCAGTGCCAACACTGGATAAATACTATCGGTGTGTTCGGGCATGATTACTCCCTTGGTGCTTCCAAACAGGTGCAATGCTCCTCCTAAAAAAAGAAACAACCCATTTACAAATATGAGTATAACAGCCAAAGCAACAATATTCTTTTGGGATGATTTTAAATTTCTGCATGTTAAATGTTTTTGCATTACTGATTGATCTAGACCATTGGTCATAACTGTTAATAAAATTCCTGCCAAAATCAGCTTGAAAAAATTCTGTGGATGTTCCCAATCCCAATAGAATACTTTAGCCATGTTGTTATTTTGCATCGCCTGGTATAAATCTGATACTGAAAGATTCATTTGTTTGCCAATGGACCATATACTCAGAACAACAGCTAATAACAGGAAGGTTGTTTGAAGAGTATCTGTAATAATTACGGTTTGAATTCCTCCGCGATAGGTGTAAAACCAGATGAGCAGAAGGGTAATAAATACAGTGAGCTCAAATGAAATGCCCAGTCGGTTAAATAGCAGTAATTGCAACACATGTGCCATCAAATAGAGTTTAAAGGAAGCAGTGGCCAATTGTGCGAATAAAAAGAAGAAAGCTCCGGTTTTGTGGGTAAATTTTCCGAAACGTAATTTTAAGAATGAATAAATAGAAATTGCTTTAATACGATAAAAAATGGGCAGTAAAACAAATGCTACTATCACCAATCCGATTGCAAAACCAAGAACTATTTGAAAATAGGAAAAGTTGGTCTCAGCAACCTGGCCTGGAACAGAAATAAAGGTTATTCCGGAAATGGCCACACCAATCATTCCATAGGCCACCAAAGGCCACGGGGCATTGCGGTTTGCTATAAAAAAAGTGTTGGAATCAGCTTTTTTTACACTGAGCCTCGATATTATAAAAAGCAAGCTGAAATAGATAGTAATTACAATAAGTACATAGTTAGTTGTCATGCTTGTTCAATAATAACGGATTCAACATTAAGAAAGTCCCCGATTTTTTTTATCCACTCTGCTTTATGTCCCATACCAAGTGCGAAATGATGTGTAGGGCCTTCAGAAAACCATCGTTTTAAAAAAGTGACCACATCAGGTTTAAAATAGCCACGCGTATTAGTATTTCCGGTGGGTGGAATAAGCCCTTCCCTAGATTCGCCTTCCGCAATAATAAATTTAAATGCTCCGTCTGCTTTTTGAGTAACTCCTAACATTGTAATTGGTCCCTCCTTAATTTTAAATTCCACACTCGCTCCGCTACCCGGTTTTCCGTGATATTTTGTCAGGCTGCGTAACAATGGTTTACCTTCGGCAATGTTAATATGGTGCGGCCCGTCATGCCCCACCAATACGAAACCTTCTTTAAAATCGATGGGATGGAACTCGGCAAAACTACCCCCCATTTCCAACCGATCCATAATCATCATAGCAATGCAGGTCTTTAGATCCATCTCGCCACACATGGGAAAGCCTCCTGCAGTAAGCAATGAATTTCCAACAATAAAATTCGTCACTACTTTCCGTAATTCAGATCCCTCATTGCCTTCATAATAATAAGCCAAACCATCAAGGTTTTTTGACTCAATAAATCGGTTTAATGCCACCCCCACCCGGGCAGCAGTTTGAAGATCTTCTTCGGTGAGCTTTTTAGTAATGGGATCAGACTTGGGATCCGGAGTATCAAAAAACTGCAATATATTTTGTTTGTACTTTTCTGTTTCAGCTGTGTCAGCATGGTGGTAAAAATGCATTACCTCTTCGGGTTCTGTTTGCGCAATATGACACCCAAATGTGCTGGTTATTAAAGTGGGATCTGTGTGCATGTCGAGCATTGCTTCCAGCACATGCCCCATTTGTCCAATTCTGGCAGTCCGTAAGCTATGAATCACTTTGGCTACCTGGCAGTAACTTTTAATTTCCAACACAACCTTTTGATCATCATATAAAGTTCCAATTATTATCTGAGGAACTGGCTTTCCCATTTTCTGTGCCACACAAGTAAATTCAGGGATTGCACAGATATCATCATTCAACAGTTGCATATATGTACTTCCATTTTCATAATCAATGGCTTTAAGTGGCTGAAGTGCAACCAATACAATTGGCACATCAATTTCCTTAAAAATGGCAGCGATGGAGCTCGATGTGGCATAAGTCACCATATCAATAAATAATAAATCCAAATTGGCGGATCTTATTTCCGGCACTAAGGTATAAGCTGTTTCAGCGCAGTCTGATATGCCAAAATCATAAACATTTAAATCGTTGGCCTGAACGAGTTCAAAGAAAACCTTTTGTTTCTTTTTTAATTCATCTAATAGGCCTTCGAATTGAGCCCAGTATGGTTTATGCCCAACACCAACAATTCCAATGTTAGCAGTCAATGGTTTTATCCGTTCAACTATAGGTTGTTGTGTCATGCTATACAGGTTTTTCGGTTTAATAAATTCATTCAAAAGAAGTTTAATTGCCCGTATTTAAAGGCTTAATAACTGTCAGTGTTATTGGTCCAAACAATCCAGATTCAATCAGCGGGACTTCTTCCCACGGAGCCCTTATAAAATAACCATTATTAACATCTGTAGAAGTGATGTTTGTAGATGTATAACTTTGACCGGTAATAGCATCTCCTGTTAAACGATTGGACCAGGTGTTTGCTACTTCGATGACCAGTTTATTGGGGCCGGGCTTAATCACCTTTGTCACATCAAACCGATAAGGTTTGGTCCAGGTTATTCCAAGGGGCTCATCGTTTAACCAAACTTCTCCCACATGCGACAAGTCACCAAGGTCGAGAAATATTTTTGGATTTTCCAGGGAGTTGGCGTTATAGGAATGTACAAACGATTTCTCATATCGGGCAATACCTGAAAAATACTTTATGCCTTCATTTTCCGATGTTGTCCATGATTTTAATTTTGGAAAAATAACTTTTTTCGGAGCTCCCCATCCGGGCGGAAAAAAAACTTCCCACGGACCTTCTAAAGTGGTTACTGCCATTTCAATGTTCGGGTTTTCAGCGTGATTAATTCCTCTTAGTTCAAAAAGACCTTCTTCCCAGAAACAGATCCCTTCTTTTACGTATTGCAATTGAGGAGGATGCTGATCATCAAAAATTAGCTGATCGAAACGTGGCTTCCGATTGGTTTCCCTGAAAACAACAAATGTACTTCCATACGGAGCAAGAGTTAAAGGAAAGGCAGTATAGTTAGAAGCAGGGGTGAATAGCGGCACCGGAATAATTTCTCCGGAAACTGGATCCCATATTTCGGGAGCCTTATTTGGCTGCCGGAATTCTACTTCCCGTGATACCCAACCCCCTGTTGTGTTCCTTATGAAATAGAACTCCAGGTCGTCTTTGGAATAATGGGTATAATCCAGTGTGTGCAATTCCTCATCCAAATAACTAATGTCTTTTTTCAGGCCCAGTCGTTTTAGCATAATGGAAGGAGATATGCCGGAGAGAATTTTTGTTCCCGTTGGTTGATCAGTTTTTGAAGTACCATCTTCCCATAATTCATTTAGTAATCTTTTGGCTTCCGGCATTTTTGATTGCATTCTCCGGGTGATCACTCGATTAGGTTTTTCTCCGATAATTACGGCTCCCTCTTTCATCAATTCCTTCAGTTTTATTATGACTTCAGGATTGATTTCATATTCATTACTCAAGGCTATCATGCTAAATTCAGCCCCGGTTTCAGGGATGATTAGTTTATTATTTTTCACCTTAAGTTTTAGCAGGATATCGGTGTTAATAATTTCATATTCGTATCCCGGGCCTGCAGTAAACCGACTGTTTTTATGTCCTCCATAATTAGGAATGGTATCACCATAACAAAATAGTATATCAGCCTGAAAATCTGCCTCCTGAAGAATGTAAGATATACGTGCCAGGTAATCATTGAATGGTTTTATCTTAGGCCACCATACCCTTTTGTCGTTATAATGGGTACCGGCATGATAAACAATTCCAGGGAATCCTGTTCCAGAAGGATTGTGAGTTGAACCATGCACCACAACCTTGTTCATGCCTTCACAAAATGCACGATCACCAACTGGTTTCATATCAAAAGGTCCTTCCTGCCAATGCTGAAATGTTGTAAAAGCTTCCATTTCTACAATACCAAGGTTGTAGATGTGCGAAGCGGAAGCTACTTCTTTTACCACACGTAAGATATCAATCCCGTCTTCATTAAACCTGCCGTGATTGATCCAAAACTCACCCCTTGGAATATCAAGCCCGGATCCTAATGCTCTAATTGGTTCAACCGGCACATTGTGAAGAGGAAGCCCCGGACCACCAGCCTCGCTGTTATTTTTTAAGCCATAACGGTTACATACCTGTTTCGATCTTTGATAAAAATTGGTGATCATCAGTTCGGATAAGGTTCGTTGGAAGTCAGCTTTAAAATGAGCCCTCAGTTCTGAAGAAAAAGCATCTTCGTTAAACAATATGGGTAAAAATTTATCAACCTCATAGCCGTTGATTCTGCGAAATACTTCTGGAAGAGTAGTAGTCCAAGTAAATCCTTTGGCTTCGTAGCTTGCCATGTAAAGGCTTTTCAAGGCTGTGTTTTCAAAATCACCTAAAACTGATTGAAGCTTGTTTATAATGTACATGAAATGAAATTCGGTTGCTTCAGCATCGTAATGATCGACGATAGGACCAGCGGAATGCTTACTTGGAAGTACCAGATTTTCTCCTGAATTAGAACAGACATATCGAAAAATATTCCATTTTCCCGCAGGAGCTTTCCATTTTAGTTCTTCCGACTGAGGATCAAAATATTCCGACACATTGATAATTTGGCTGGTATCCAGCCCATCCTCACTGTTAACGGCAGGTATCGCAAGAACGGCTATCTCCTGGTAAAAAACCGGCTTGCCGTCTTTTTCAAACTCTATCAAACGTGGTTTACCCCAGGGATCTTTTTTAGGAATCTCAGGAAATGGAAGCTTTACTTCCGTCTGTTTGCCACCCTGAATGATTTTTTCTGCATAATATATGGATTTAGCCGCATACTTTGGAGGCAACCAATTACCACCTGCATTCCAACTACTGGCAGTGTTCAATCCAACTTCCATTCCTAATTCTCCTGCCTGATCCACTGCACACTTGATTACTTCCAATGATTGGTCGCTTAAAAATGCCGGACCTGATTTTACCAGTACCGTATCTCTTGAGCCTATCTCGAAAATGGTAAAACCCGCAATGCCGGCATTTTTTAATGCCACGATTTCTTCCTTTAATCGCAGGGTATCCACATTGCCGCCCAGCCACCAGTGATAAACATTGGGATGCGCTTTTAACGGGGGGGTTAGAAATCCCTGTTGCATAGAACTGTAAGTATCCTCCTGAGCAAATAAAAATTGATTACTCCAATAAAAAATAATCAGGATCGAAAGTATTAAAAATCTTCTCATTTCTTTTTTTCCTTTATGTCTAACTTTTCCTTTTCAGAAAAAGTTACTGTTGTCTTATTCGTTATCAATATGGGTATTTCATTGGAATAATCGTAGTTCCAATAATTTTAAAATGAAATGGTTTGCAATTGCCCGAAATCAATAATAACCTGACCTGCTAATCCTGATGGCATTAGTGGATCGGTTGCGGAAGTTGCCTGGTGCCCTCTCTTGTATTCTGAACGATCGGGTACCAGACGCACATTGGTGCTGACAGTTCTTTCGATTTCTGGTAATCCAGCATCGCCAATAAGTCGATTAGCCCAGCAATTGGTAACTTCAATTTTTAGTTCATTCTTTCCTTCAACTAAATATTCCGTAAGATCTACAATCCATGGAGAAGTCCATAAAATTCCTAAATCCCTTCCATTTAACCACACCCGTGATATATTATAAACTTTTTCCAGTTTTAGACGAGCAGGTGAATCAGCTTGTGCTTGAGTTACATTAAACGACTTTATGTAAGTTGCCGTACCTGAAAAATATTTGATTTCCTTTTCCGGATGCTCATTCCAAAGGATGAGTTTCTCAAAAGTTTTTTCTGCCTTTTTTGCTCCGTTTGCCGGTTCAAACCGCACCTTCCATGAACCGGACAATTCAAGTGAGGGGTTACTTTGAGAATTCATTTTTTTTGATTTACCGGCTGAATTCGTAAAGTGATATTCACCTTCCTTCCAAAAAATATATTGGGGTGAATTTGATTCATCGGAAATAAATTCTGGTATTTCTGGTCCTTCCATATTCACAATATAATTATTATTACTATTTTCTCTAAATACTATAAAAGCTGAACCATTTTCCGGAAGATTTAGTGTCACCAGCATTCTACCATCATCAGTGGGATTGTGCATCGCTGGCCTTGTAATTTTTCCGGTCACAGGATTCCAGATTTCCGGTTTCTTCCCAGCAACACGAAATGTACATTTCGCTATTCCCTCTCCTGAAACAAAATAAATATCTTGCTCGGCTGATTTTCGGTGCAGGTATTCGTATGGCCCTTCGAAATCGGGCTGAATTGCCATATCAGTCAATACTTCTTCAAGGTTGTAACCTGAATAAATTTTACCTTTTCCCAATGAATGAACTTTTCTTCGACCATTACCGTTACCCCAAAGTTCTTTCGCAAGCTGTTTGACCTCACTGTCATTTTCAGGATAATTGGCCATGTCGGGTGAGCGCAAGGGAATCATTTCTCCTAATACAAGTGTTGCGCCATTTTCAACCAATTTTTTGACCTTTTGTAAAACCTTAACCGGAATTACCGGTTCTTCCAGATCAAGAACCAGAAGTTTATAATTCATTCCATCAGGAAGAACCAATTGACCATTTTTTGTCGACAACCGCTCCACTAGTGCTTCCGAACTGAGAAGATCGTAGGAGGTCCCAACTACCGGTTTTAAAGAGGAGTTTGGATTCCATTCTTTACCTCTACCCCATTTTTTGTAATTTTTGTCGCTAACAAAACAGCAAATGTCAGCTACGTAATTTCCTTTGCGAAGCAGATATTGACAGCGTCCGAGATAATCAAAAAACCCACTGGCTTTATCAAACCATGTTACATTTGGATTAATATGGGTTCCGGCAAAATATTCATAACCTGGCTTTCCCACTTCCAGCGGTGAGGCTGTGAATGTATGCCAAATAAAAAAGTTGGCCCCATCGATAAAATTAACATCAGCAAACGGTTTCAAATAAGCCGGGTACATTGTCCAGTGATTGGTCATGTGAGTGAATGCCTCGACCGATACGAGTGGACGTCCGTAGACATGTGCTGCCATTCCTGTATAGCGGATGTTGGATTTCTTTTCCAAATTACTTAGGTCGTCACTCCAGAACTCCCCCTGAGGCATATCATTTGCTCCCCAGAAAACCAATTGATCAGCTTCTTTGAACATAGGTGCTTGTCGTGGCCAGGGACCTCCATTTTCAGAATGCCACTGAATACCCTGTTCATGACAAAGTCGGCCTATTGTCTTGTAACAATTTTCAGTAAAGCATTCACTAACCGTTTTCAGGTAATCCCTCATGAACCGTTGATTCAACGAACTATCTTTCAATGACATTCCCGCTAAAATGGGCAAATACGAATTCATTTCATAGCCCCGGTATTCCTTAAATAGTCTATCAAAACCGATGGTCCAGTCGGGTTGTCCTCCTTCCCAGCTTACATTGTAAAAATGGGTTAATGTATTTCCGGCAAGCGAACCAGCATCTTTTAAAATTTCTGCCCCCATTAGTTGAAAATAGTTTGTTACAGCATCAGAATTTAAAATATCAACTCCGCCTTCATCTCCAATTACATGAAAACCAAACCGAATTATCCTCCAATCTCCTTCCGGAACTTCCCACTGTAATCTTTTATCGTTTAACTTCTCCTTGAGATCAATGATTTCCAATACCACAGGAGCATCAGCCATAGGAGCTGCGACGATATTCCATTCCCCATTAATATCAAAAGCCGTCTTTTCGTTTAAAGGATTTTTTTCCTGTTTTATACGAACTGCAATTAAAGTTATCTCATTAAAATATTTTTTATCGGCGGGTATTTTCAACTGAGCTTCAAGCTTGACAGGACCTTTTATATCAGCTGATGTCCAGATTAGCTGCTTGGCACCATTTTCTTTCATGTCCCACGGCCCCCGAAGCGATCCTCCTGTATTGGCAAGATTTATACTCATTTTTAAGCCCAGACGGTTTGCCTCCTGCATTGTATACTTTACCATCTCCCTCCATTCAGGACTCATGAATTCATATTTTATATTGAGCGGCACAGGTATATGACCGGTTCTTCCATAATAATCATCCCAATATCCACGGGAGTCAAAAAGCAGGAATCCACCGATTCCTTTCTCCTTCATTTGTTCCAGATCGCGTGTAATCAACTCTCGGGTAACATTTCCTTTAAGCCACCAGTAATAAACCCAGGGTCTCGTAGCATCGGGAGGATTTAGAAAATCCTGCTTCGAAATCAAATCATCAACTAAATTTGCTTTTGCTCTTCCATCTTTACAAGAAAATAAAGTGCACAGGAGTACACCCCATATTAAGACTGCGATAGAAATAAACGTAATTGAATATTTTTTCATTATCATGCAAGTTTAGATTTTGACTTTTGAGCTTAATTAATTCTTATGTCCTCTGATAGTTCTGTTCACAGCTATAATTAAAATTTAGAGTTTAGCTTAAACGACAATGCATTCGATTTCAAGGCATTTAGCTAGCTTTTCAATTTTATCAGCAATATGCCCAACTCCAATTGCGCAATGATGAGCCGGCCCTTGTTTCGACCACTGTTCAATAAACTCTTTGGGGGACAGCGGGAATTTATAACGGCTGTTTGTATTTCCAATTTGTAGTGTTGGCCCTTGAACTGCTTCTCCTTCTGCCGTTAAAAGAAAAACTCCATCTTTCCCTTCAACGACTGACAATAAAGTCACCGGCCCGTTTTTTACATTCATTTGAATGGAAAGTCCTTTCCCCGGTTTTCCATGGTAAACGGGCAACGGAACCAACTTCACCTTTTCTTCGGCAATGGCAAAATGAGCTGGTCCGTCGTGACCGAGATAAACCACATCATCTTTAAAATCCATTAAGTAGAATTCCGAGAAGGATCCACCGGTTCCAAATTCTGCCATTATTTTCATGGCCTGTGCATTTTTCACTTCACACTCTCCGGCCACCGGGATATTTTTTCCTGTTAACAAGGTATTTCCCGCAATGACTGATGTAACAATGTTTTCGTATTCATTTCCGGTCTCCCCTTCGTAATAGTAGGCCAAAGCCCCGAGATTATGATTTTGCACCAATTTATCCAGTGCAACCGAAGTACGTGCTGCGCGTTTAATTTCATCCTTATCACATTCAGGAACCACATCAAATACTGCATAAAATTCTTTGATTTTTGCTTCAAGCTCCTTTTCTGTTAACTCATCCTGATATTTTTTTAATTCACACATTTCTAGCATTTCAATGTGTGTACCGAACGTGGAACTTTGCTTTGTCAGGTCAGTATATACATCGAGCATGCCGCCATAATAATGCCCCAGCACACCCAGTCGGTTGTTTCGCATTGATGCTGCAACGCGTGCAGCCTCTGTCCAGTTTTTGATTTCATTCCATGCATTTTCATCCTCTAAATAACCGGTAACAAAATCATACTGAATACCCGAACGGTTGAATACACTTGCAATTTCAGGAACACAGCATGCCTGGCAGTGTTCCAGCCACACCCCCGTCATTTTGCCACGGTCCCCCAATTCGTTAAAAGCTTTATAATCCAATTGTGGAACAGGTTGAAGGTTGAGAATAATAACTGGCACTTTTACTTTTTGTGCTATCGGCAGTACGGTTGACGACAATGCATAAGTGGAAACATATAGAAATACAATTTCAACGTCCTGCGATTTTAGATAATCTGCTGCTTCTCTTCCTTTAACAGGATTGTCAACCATTCCGGCATCGACTACTTCTATTCCAAAACCTGTAATTTGGTTTTTGATTTGTTCCTGGTATCTTTTCAATTTATCGTGCAATCCTTCAAATTGAGGCCAGTACGTATCGAGGCCTATTCCGAATAATCCAACTTTGATTTTATAATCCAACATTTACTTTTATTTATTTTTTTAACTATTCACGTGACAGCATAACAGATACCGGCCCGATCAGTCCTGATTTTACGGGACCTAAATTTATCGTTCTTCGCGGAAACAAATAGTGAGGGGCTAATGTATTGGCAACCCTTACTTCAATTGTGTTATTTCCCTCTTTTACCAAAGGTGCAATGTTATACTTGAACGGATTGGCTACTCTAATTCCGGCAGATTCTCCATTGACAAAAACTTCGGCGGCAACATACGCTTCACCCAAGTCCAATATAACTTTCTGTGTTACTTCCTCCTCAGTAAAATTGATATCTTGTTTGTAAACCCCAATACCGGAATATGTTGGCAAAGCATAATCTTTCCACGGACCTTCCTTTATTTTTCCTCCCCCGATTTTCAGTTTGATTGGTTCTTCAAATGCAGCACCTTCATATTCGCCCCTTTTCATTTTTAACCGAATGGCAACGGTAGAAACATTTACGGGAGGATTTTGTAATTCTATCCTTCCTTGATTTGATTTGATTTCCCTGCCATTCACCCAAACCTGAGCTGCATTTTCGGGAAGTATCATTTCTTTTAATCCGGGCGGAGCCTCAAAACGATACCAGGCCCGGCGCTCATCCGATGCTGGTTTTATATCATAGTCGATTTCGGGCATTTCATCGAAAACCTCAAGCAATGGTGTTTCAAGATTAACCGACAACGGACGGTAAGGAGTTGTTGAAGAACCTGCATTTGTGATAAAATCACTGCCCCACGGAGCATCTCCGGCTTTTCCTTTTATATCTGCAGCTGGCCAACCGGCTGCATCAAATTCGGGCATAAACCAGTTTTTCTCTTCCTCCGTATTCCCTTTCCACGATGCATTTGTATTAACTTCAACCACTGATCCATCTTCACAAACCGTTTTAATTGCAAGCATGAATCCCTGGTATTCATTCGGATACGACACATTCATTCCTTTCAAAAACTGGCCCCATGCAGCAATTAAATTTTCTCCTTCTTTTAACCACGGTGTTATATCCATGCTCTTTGGATATTCCCATGAAGCCCACGGACCTATATCTTCTGTTACTTTCCTGCCATTGATAAACAACCTGAACCCTGATACTCCGGTTACCAGAACCCGGGCATCCTGAGGTGGATCATTCAATTGGAATGTTTTACGAAAATAAGCCCCCTCGCTGTTTCCTTTCCAAATCCAGCTGGCAGCTTTCAAGTCAGGTCTATTGTTATTTTTTATTACTCCTTCTTGAGAAGCTAACAAAGGCGGTTGTTTCTGAACGTAGAGCATTCCACCTTTCCCATCAGGAATATCCAGCAAAACATGATTATACCCTTTTTTGAGGGGAAGATTGCCAATGGCTCCGCTAAAAGGTTGTTTTTCACCGTTCACCCAAAGACCGGGTGTCTGATTTCTCAGTTTAACATTCAGACCAGCCTGCTGTTTTTTGGGAGAATAAATCCGCGTAAAAAGAATCTTTCTGCCTTCCTTAAGATTGATGAAATTTTTATTGTAATGACCATCGGGATATCCGGAATGCCCTCCCCACGGAGCAGGTGCTCCTGTTCCGGTTTTTTGTGAAAATGTAATCCCATTCCACGGATACTGATTTTCGTTAATCGTAATTACATTTCCTGCTTCAATTGTTTCCTGCTCTTTTAGCAAAGCGGGTAAAACATCTGCGTTTGCTGGGATGTCTTCAGCAACCAGCCAGTAAGGTCCCTGATCATAAGTGACAGTTTGCCAGTCTAAATCATTAAATCCAGGCAGGTTCCATCCCCTGGCAACACCGTCAATTCCTTTTTCCTCTCTGTATTTAAAGCTGCGTATTTCAGGTCCTATTTTCTCATCAGAAGGCGGCCATTTAAAATCGCCCCATTTATTATCCCTGGTCGGTATTATTGAAAAGTCCCAATAATCATCAACTTCTTTATTTTGCCACCTTACAGCAAATTCAGGATCCTTTTTAAAAGCTGATTTTTGGGGATTCAAAATGATGAAACTCCCAAGATTTCCTTCCAGTAATAATTGTATTCGTGTATATCCGTCTTTTCTTTCAAACTGCTCCAACTCCTGAATTTCTCCGGTAAAAGGATTCCATAATTCAGGCACACCATCTGCCCGCAAACGTGCATTTAGTTGCACTGGTTTGTCTTCCGTATTTTGAATAAAATAGATATGATTTTCACCTGTTTTCCGATGCGTATAAAATACATCACCTCCCGTGCCTATAAAATCACGATCGATATTTGCCGATAAAAAATAGGGTATTAAGGCAGTTTCCTCAGGAAGAAAAGCTGCATATCCGCCGTTTTCATGAATTGCGGTAATCCTATCATTCTTTCTTCCGTTAGATGATGTTTTTAGCAGCTCTTCAAATAATATTTTTAATTTAGGATCATCCCTTCCATTTTCAATTGAGGCTGTTGGCAACTGACCGTAAAATAGTACCGTTCCGCCATCCTGAGCTAGTTTCAGTGCTTGTTTTAGAACTGAAATACGCATATTTTTCTGAGGACCAAAAACAAGCGCCTGATACTGATTCCCCCTGATTTTCAACAACCCATTATCAACTCTTCCCTGCATAATAGATTGATCATCAATAATATCATTATCTATACCTGCATCGTATATCATACGGGAGACTTTCATGTATCCGTTATAGTCGATATCATTTTTCTCGAAATCAGCCAATAAACTTGTAACAGGATAATTGACAGCCACATCAACAACTGACTGGCCTTGCGTCATTAAATAACTGGCACGTGCTACCCAGTCTGATATTTTATGATAATATTGCCAGTACGGTTGATTCCAGTGTGGATCGGGTGCAGCATGTTCCCAAGTACTGGTATTGAGTGAATAATAAAGACCATGTTCATCATACAAATTGGCTCCGAAAGCATAAGTGGCTGCCAGCCAGCTCAGTGTTTGATTGGTCGTACGCCCCCATCCTGAGGAATGAAATCCTTCGTTCCAAACTCGCGGCCGTTGATAAAGGCGGGCAATGGATGCAGATATTTTTGTGTCGTAATAATTTCTGTCCAACAACGACCGTTGTCCGGCATCATCAAATCCCGGGGCAGAAAACCACCTTTGACTCCGGAAATAATCGATATATCCTTCACTATGCCGATAAATATTTTTCCTTCCCCAGTTATCATGGCTGGTAAGTACATTCTTTTCATTTGTCCAGTCATAAACTTTTTTCCAGTAAGTTTTTTCAACCATGGCGAGGTAAGCGTCAAAATATTCAACTCTGTATTTCGGGGTTTTAGGACCAACATCAAAATATTGCGCAGGTATGGCCCGTGAAATGTCATATCCAAACATGGTTTGAAAAGTATCTGCCAGTTGCTCATTGTAGATATGCCTCGGAGTTGGAGGATGTTCGTCCTGAAAAACACCAGCCAGGCTATTTCCCATTGATTGTGCTCCAACCACATCTTCAATTTTTTGATACAGCTGCTCTATAAAAATATCAGCAGAAGCTTCATTCATATAAAAAGAGCGATAAGGCGTGGCAACTGAAATCGCCACCTTCCACTTATCTGTATCTGGTGGTGTCCACACCAACTGATTGTTTTCAACATAACTTTCTATATCCAGGCTATGTGCATCGCTTGCAATGTCGTTAATAATTGGGTAGGCCCTTGCATCCAATAACTTTCCTCGTTCCAATTGAATCCGAATCTCAGCTCCATCATTTTCAGAAGCAGTGAAGAATTTAATACGCGAGGTCCCTGTTTCACCTACCTGGGCAGCAGCTTTTTCCAGCCAGCCATACTGGCCGTATCCAACCTGATCATACAACCAAAGATGCATTCCAAGTCTTTCACACTCGCTGTGAACGTATTTAACCATTTCCCACCATTCATCACTGAATGATTCCGGGAAGCTTCTTGCCGGTGAACGCTGAATGGGGCATACTGACTTCACGCCTTTGGCTGCAAGTATTTCAAGCTGCCAGGTTACGCGCTCTTTATTCAGCGAATCGGCTTCCCACCACCACAACGGTACTTCTCCCCATTTGGCATAATCCGGGGTTTTAAAAGATTCAACCAAATCGGAATATCTCGTCACGGATTGCGCAGTTACCTGATTACATGCGGTTACCCAAATAATTATTAATACGAAAAAGTTAGGTAACTTTTTTAAAATCATTTTTATACTCATATTGTAAGCCAGCTAATTAAAGTTTAATCGCAAAATTCAGAATGGATAACTAAAATTGTATTCTCCTGATCCAAGTTTAAAAATTATCCCATCTTTAACCTGGCTTGCATTTTCTAGTGCAATTCTTGTTTTTACAGTATTTAATCTTGCGCCAGGAAGAGTAATGGTTGCGACTGTATTAGCAGGAATTTTCACATTATATACCAACTTGTCGTTTTCAATTTTCCATGATGACAAAATTTCGCCATACATTGAATCGTAGGTTGCTTTGGCAAAAGTAAGACCGCCACCCGGATGCGGCGCCAGTTTGAAATGTTTATACCCCGGATTTTCAGCATCAATTTGAATACCGGCGACATAATTGTAAAGCCACTCTCCGATTGCACCGTAAGCGTAATGATTGAAACTGTTCATTCCCACATTCTGGAAAGTACCGTCCGGTTTTTGCCCGTCCCAGCGCTCCCAGATGGTGGTTGCGCCCTGCGTTACCGGGTACAACCATGAAGGATATTCTTTCCTGTTCAGTAACATAAAAGCGAGGTCCTCATAACCATGTTCCGATAATGTTTTGCAGAGCAGCGGCGTACCCAAAAATCCTGTTGTAAGATGTCCCATTTTTTTCACATCGCCGGCAAGGTATTCGGCTGCATTCGGTATCAAATCTTCCGGAAGTAGATCAAAAGCCAAAGCAAGCGCATAAGCAGTTTGGGTATGCGAAACTAATCGCCCGGCAGGAGTTACAAATTCATTAATAAAAGCGTCTTTCACTTTTTCAGAGAGCTGTGCATATTCCTTTGCATCACTGTCTCTGCCCAAAATTCCGGCAATTCTTGATAGTAGTCCGCTGGAATAGGCATAATATGCAGTAGCAATGAGATCTTTTTCAGTGGTAGCACCGGGATAATCAGAACGGGTAGTGGCAAATGCCAGCCAGTCGCCAAAATGCTGATCTCCTGTCCAGAGGAAATCTTCTCCTGCCTTGTTTCGCATAAATTCCACCCATTTTTTCATACTTGAATACTGGTCGTCCAGAATCCGCCGGTCGCCGTATGACAGGTAATTGGTCCACGGAACGATAATGGCTGCATCAGCCCAGCCTGTAGCTCCGCTTGCACCTTGCAGCACATCGGGTACAACATGCGGCACTTTTCCATCCTCGAGCTGGTCGGCAGCTACATCGCCAAGCCATTTGGTATAAAAAGCAGCCACATTAAAATTGTAAGCTGCAGTAGGGGCGAAAACCTGTGCATCGCCGGTCCAGCCGAGTCGTTCATCGCGCTGCGGACAATCGGTAGGCACGTCCAGAAAATTCCCTTTTTGACCCCACTGAATATTATGCTGCAACTGATTAATCAGCGAATCGGAGCAAACAAATGTACCGGTCGGCTCCATATCTGAATGAATGACAAGTCCGGTTATATCTTTCGGTTTTGGTGTTCCCGGGAAATTAATTAACTGAACGTACCTGAATCCATGAAAAGTAAATGTTGGCTCATACACTTCGTCGTCCTCACCACTTAAAATATAAGTGTCGGTAGCTTTTGCAGAGCGAAGATTTGCGGTGTAAAAATTGCCTTCTTTATCCAGTACTTCGGCGAATTTCAGTTTCACCGTATCGCCTTTTTCTCCACTCACTTTCATGCGCACCCAGCCAACCATATTCTGGCCCATGTCAAAAACAACCTCTCCTTTGGGCGTGGTAATTAACTCAATTGGTGTGATTTTTTCAATGGCTTTTACCGGTACACCCTGGGGAGCAATTAAGAGCTCTGTTGAATGCTGAACGGATTCGGCATTTTGCCATCCGCTATCGTTGAATCCGTTGGTTCTCCAACCCTCCATTTCTTTTGTTGCATCATAAATTTCACCATTGTAAATATCCGATTCCAGAATTGGGCCATTATTAGACACTTTCCAGTCAGAATTTGTCGTAATGATTTCACTGCTTCCATCTGCATAATCAACAACTATTTGAGCCAGCAGGGCCAGTTTTTGTCCGTAGTATCCGTTCTGATCTTTCCATCCGATGTTTCCACGGTACCAGCCGTCGCCCAATATTGCAGCAATTGTATTTTCATTTTGAATTAAATCGCTTACATCAAACGTTTGGTACTGCAAACGTTTATTATAACTGGTCCAGCCGGGAGTAAAAAGCTCATCTCCTACTTTCTTGCCATTGATGAACAATTCATATAATCCATGTGCAGTTACATATGCCCGTGCTGAAATTACCTTTTTAGATGTTGAAAATTCATTCCGGTAGTAATGGCCTGGTAGTGAACCTCCGTCTGCATCGGGTTCATCAGGCAATGTAATCCAGGAAGCTTTCCATTTTTCAGGGTTCAGAATTCCCATTTCCCAAAATGACGGCTCGCTCCACTTGCTTGATTCGTCATTATTATCCCACACACGCACCTGCCAGTAGTAACGCTGCATGGATTCTGGTTCCGGCCCTTTATATTCAATTTGCACCGACTCATCACTTTCAACTTTTCCAGAATCCCAAATCAGTTTATTTTTTCTTTTCAGGTTTGAAGGTGAATCGGAAACCCGAATCTGGTATGCCGATTGCATCAGATTTTCTTTATCTGATATAATTTTCCAGGATAACCTTGGTTTTTGGACATCAATACCGATTGGATTAGTATGGTATTCACAAATTAAATCGGTCACTTTAGTATCGGCAAAAGCTTTGGTGAAACCAACTAAAACCAATACAACCACCAGTAATTTTAGTAAATAATTCATTTTATACATAGCTTTATTGTTTAGATTTTTTTTCCAGGTAAAAGACTTCTTCCAGTTCCTTTGTGACATGTGAATTATTAGGATTTGTTCGCAAAATATCGGCCATGTGCTTCAACCATTTTCTTACGATTTTTATCTGGCCTAAATCCTGAGCCCCCCTGTCGTCACTAACTTTTTGAAAAGCAATTAACGTATCAGTTTCTTCATCCAGAAAAATTGAATACTCACTAATACCCGCTTCTTTCAGCAACTGTTGCAATTCTGGCCAGATTTCATCGTGCCGCTTTTTATACACCTCTTTTTGACCCTTGTTAAGGTACATTTTGAATGCAATTTGTTGCATATTTATACTGTATTAATGATGAACTCACTTTTGGCCAGTCCCATAATTATTACCGACAACAGAATCAAAACAATTCCCCAATAAATAGTTATTTTGGTTCTTTTAGAAACTCCTGCCCATTCTCTACGATAGAAACCCCAAAAATTAGCCATAAGAATAATAGTGGACATATGCAAAATCCAGGAGCTTGCGCCATTGCCAATCTTGGTCTCGCCCATTCCGTAGAAGAAAAATTGCAAGAACCAGGTGGTTCCTGCCAGAGCACAAAACAGATAATTCTTTAATAAAGGTGATTTTGCATCTACGAAATCGCCGGCAGTTTTATTCTTTACAATTAATACTGCAGACCATATAAGATTCGTCGTTAACCCTCCCCAAAGGATTACCAGAAAAATGATATTATTTTCAAACAAATATTTCCCATCGCTTACAAAAGCGAAATTATTAGAGACGGCAATTTCGCGAACGGCTTCCCCCATCTCTTTACCGGCATCAATACCAAAGCTAAAGAATGCGCTCAACACTCCGGAAATTAAAGCAATTATTAATCCTTTGGTAAGTTTAAATTCCTCATTGACGCCTTCTTTAACACTGGCAAGTTCTTTATCTTTCATCAGACCTGCCTTACCAGACAATACAATTCCAATAATCATTACAAGTATTCCGAACAGAATCACCCGTCCACTGTTGGTCCCAAGCATATCGGCAAAAGAATCACCCGCAGGTAAAATTTCAGCCAGGTTGCCAACATTACGAAGAATTGGCAATCCCAAGGATCCCACCAAAGAAGTAATTCCGAGCAATACCGAATTTCCCAATGACATCCCTAAATAACGGATACCTAAACCATAGGTTAACCCACCAACACCCCACAAGATACCAAGAATATAAGTTTGACGTAAAGCTGAAAAGTCAGTAGCTCTTAAAATATCCTGCCATCCCGGAGAAGATAAAACAGTTGCTATATAGGGCATTATTAACCACGAAAAAAGCCCGCCAACAATCCAGTATATCTCCCAACGCCACTTCTTCACCAGGTTAAAAGGCATATACCAACTACCGGATGATGCTCCTCCAAGGGAGTGAAAAATAATTCCTAATAACGCTTGCATTATTTATAGAATTTATATGATTAAAGCCCAATCAAACAAAAAGAAAACAAACATCTCATTTATAATAAATTTCAAAGTCCTGAATCAACCCGTAATTTATTAATTGATAATCATTGCCGGCAGGCAATTTTTGGGGTCCGATAAACCAGCTCCATGGACTTGCAATTCCTTTTGTTATATTTCCGTGGTGAGGTCCGAGTAAATTTTTCAATGAACCAACTACTTCAACAGTAACTTTCTGATTTCCGGCCTCAAGAAACTCTGTCAATTCGAATTCGTGTGGTAGCCAACCAATAATTCCTACCTGGTCATTATTTACAAGAATTCTCGCTACAGTTCCGTTCCATTTATTCAATTCAATTTTATATTGATTTCCTTTTTTAACATCCAAATTTTTAGTGTACTTCACGCTTTGACTAAAAAAAGGCATTCCTTGTTTTTTCCACGAGCCAATTTTTAGTGGTTGTTCCTCTTTCATCATGAATCCTGCGTCCTTTGGTTCCAGTGCAAAACTACCAATCAAATAAACTGGCTCAATCTCTGCGTAAATACTCATTGGATTAACAGTTAAGGTTAATTCATTATTTCCTGGTTTAACCTTGTTACTTATATCAAATACATTAAATGAAAGATCAAGCCAGCTTTCTCCGGGGATGGGCTTAATATTTATACCATTTACTGACACCTGGTAGAGATGGGCCCATTCAATAACTGCCTTTAACTCGTCAGGTTGAAATCCACGATCAATTCTAAAATTATAGGTTACCGTAAAACCACTGTTATCCGAAAATTTTTCACCCATATCAATGATATTGGTTCGGTATTGCACTCCTGCTGACCATGGATTATAACCTGTACGACCGTATTGCTCCAACCCGTTTAATTTAAAAGCTGAATCGGATGCTGCAGTGAAATAAATATTTTCGAATGTCTTATCCTTTACCTTTAAATCAACATGATCTATTGTAAAGCTGTTGGGAGCAGTTGGAGAAGGCTTTGAATTTTCAGAAGTCAGCATTTTCCAACTGTTGGTATTATCTGTAGATTTATTTACTTGTTGTTCTGTTTTTTCGTTATGTATAAAAAATAACTTACTTCCTTCAGCTGATAGTTTAAATCTTAACTGAACCATATCTTCCTCTGCTGAAACCGGATATCCTGTAATTTCACCTGAAACCGGATCGAGTAATGAAACGGCTTTTCCTTTTGCATTAAAATGAATATCTTCTGATCCTTCTTTATTGAAATTTGACCAGAAAATAAGTTGCCCATCTTCAAATTGTCTTCTCATATGATACACTTTACCATTAATGGATAAAGGATTTTCCACTGAGAAGTCGGGTTGCTGTAAATCAGAAACAACATCAGGTTGTTGAATATTATCAATTTTGATCCAGTTGGATTGACTTTCGGCTAAATTTTTCACATCATCTGAAGGTTCTCCATTTATAAATTCAGGTATAGTAAAACTATACACCTTGCCTCCATTTAAGACATACTTCTTCAATAACTCCCAGGTTGTATCATCAATATTTTTAAAATATGGCGGCAAAATTACTTGATCATAATCGCGTAAACCAATAGAAAACTTTGCCCCTTTAATTGATCCTTGATTTTTGATGATATTCTCTGCACCCAAATCATATTCAAGCTGCAATTTTTCCATGTCATCAATGAGTTCTCTGAAGCTATTCTTGATATTTTCAATGTTTTCATTTCTCGCTGTTGGAGAATAATACAGCCAGGCTGTTGTAGTGGGCTCAATAATCAAGATATTATTGATTTGCTGGCCCTGGCTTAAAGCAAAAGATAAGCGGGCAAAATATTTGGCAAGTATTCCATAATCATTCCAGTAGGGAGCATGAGAAAGAAAAGATTGAGGATAATCACCTTTCCGCCGACCTTTTAAAGTCATATGAGCAAGGTGCTGATTCATAAAATTCACTCCCAATGCATACTCCCAGTCGCCTAATCTCTTCATATCACCAAAAGTTAATTCCCAGCCTGCCCCACCATATGTTTCTGAAAGGGCCCTATTGCGTCCCATCTGATTTGCGACAGAACTCATTTCCTTCACTGCCCTAACGTTTCCAAATTGATCAGGACGTTTTTCATAAGTATTGAATAGCATATCAATCCCCGGCATTTGATGCCATTCATACATAGCCATGTTATCTCCACCATGATGAGGGCTTGGCCATCCGTGTTCCCAGTAATGACCTGTCCATGCGAGATTTTTACTTTCAGTATAATCATACCAGGGTTTCGCCCAGCGTTCGATAAACATTTCAAGTAATAACCTGTAATAGTTATATCTTACTTTCTCAAAATCGCCAACTTCAGCATAGAGAGCAGGTAAATTTTGATTCAAATCATACCCCCACCTTTCCTGAAAAGCTTTAAACAAATCAGGTGTGAATCTAATTCCACCTCTACCTGCCCGGGGAGCTATGTTAGGTTCATCTGTAAAAACACCAGGAACAGACTTGCCAAATTCCCCTCCTAAAGCTTTTTCGTATCCAGTCATTGTGAGTTCAATAAATTTCTCAGTGACTCCGGGAACTAATAAATCAACATAAGGGAACCCCCCTTGCCAACCACTGCCTTTTTCATTCAATATTTCGAAGGCAAAATAATCATCATTCCAGTTTTGCGGCCACTGTTTCACTTTTTCAAACCCGTTACCTGCTTTTTTAAGTACTAAAAAATAGTCCATCTTTTTTCCGGAATCGATTTGTTCTCCCCTTTTCATTACAATTGCATTTCCCTGATTATAGGATTCCGGCATTTCTGCCTGAACATGCCCTCCTGCAAATCCACTTGGATATGAATTCTCATCATAAATCCAAACATTCATACCCAATTCCTTAGCTTTCTCCAAAGTGTAACCTGATAATTCAAACCATTCCTCGGACAGGTACTCTGTAATAAGTCCTGGTCGCGGATGAATAAATACCTGAAGGATATTTTGATTTTTAAATTCTTGCAACTGAGCTGCAATTTTTTCTTTGGTAACCAAATCATTCCAAACCCACAATGGTGATGTACTGTAATCCTTTGAGGGATTATCAAATGCTTTTGAAATATCTTCAAAAGTGTGTCGACTTTTCCTATTTTTCGTAATGTCCTGACATTGGGAAGAAGTAGCTGTTCCCAGGAAAAAAACTAAACAAGCAATAACTTTTATTCGTTTCATAAGGTTTTAATTTTATTCATAATCTTATATAACCTTCACATTAACATTCAAATCCAAACCATTTAATCAGTTTTTAATAATCTCGTGACAAATCTAATCCCGAATGAATCTTATAAACTCCGGATCCCAATTTCAATCCAATTTGGTTATTATTATTTGTTACAATTAGATCTTGGGTTAGTAATTTTTTCCCGTTTAATCGAATAGTACTCATATCATTAGTTGGTAAAATTATTTCCGCCGAGGTATTGTGGGGGATTTCAACTTCGATAAGGATACCTTCATCAATCCTCTGCCATTCAGAACGTATCAATCCATACGGAGAATTAAATCCGGTTTTAACAAAAGATAAATCACCTGCAATTTCTGGTTTGATAACAATTTCCTTGTAGGCAACAGAAGTCTCGTACTGTCCAATTCCTCCAAGTCCGGCATAAAACCATTCCATTACATGACCCAACATTAAATGATTATTTGAAACATTTTCAAGTGCTTCCCACGATTCTGTAAGTGCTGTGGCTCCTTTTTTAAGCTGGTAACCGTATCCCGGGACATCGTCACGATTAATCATTTCATAAATAAGTTGAGATTTTCCTCCTTTGGTAAGCGCTTCAACAAGAAAATGAAATCCAACATCACCAGCAGTTAATGCTTTATTATTTGAAACTACAGAATCAACTAAATTTTTGAGGACTTTGTCTTTATCTTTTTCTTCAATAATTCCAAAACAATAAGGCATCGACATTGCTGTTTGGCTTCCGGTTGAATAAACTTTTGTTTCTGAATTAAAAAATTCTGCATTGAATCTTTTACGAATTTCTTCTGCCCAATTAATTAGCATTTCATTTTCCGGTTTTTGTATCACATCTGCCATTTGTGCCATGAGTTTCACATCATAAAAATAGGTTGCAGTGGCAGTTAATGATACCGGTGTTAATTGGGCAATTCCAGGACGTTTGGGACCAAGATCGAACCAGTCTCCAAGACCGTGAGTCAACAAATGATTATCAGATTTCTTTTTCAAATAATTGATGTACTTAATCATCATTGGCCAGGCATCTTCAATTATTTTCACATCTCCATACCATTTATATAAAAGGTAAGGAAGTATAATTGAAGCGCTGCCCCATTCAGGAGAATCACGAAATCCTGCTAAAAACTCTACGTATTCCGGTGCGATATCCGGCACTAATCCTTCCGGTGTCTGAGCATCCATCATATCAAATACTAATTTCTTATAGAGATGATAATTGTCGTAGCGGAAGTGGATGCCGTTTCCCATTAAATGGGTTTGCTCAAGCCAACCCAGTTTCTCTCGATGAGGACAATCAGTCACAACACTTTGAAAATTACTTTTGATTGCCCAGTCAATAAGATTGTGAATTTGGGTCAACCGCTCATTACTGCATTCAAATGTACCGTTTTCGGGCGCAGAATTTCGGGTATGTAAAAAATTTAAATTTTTAATAACAGGTAATTTCTCCGGGTTATCATAACCATCCGGTACTGCTCCAAAAACCTGAACATATCTGAATCCGTAATAGGTAAATTTTGGTGTCCACTTTTCTGTGCCATCACCACTCAGCACATAAGTATAATAATAAGGGTTTCCGGATGCTTTTTGATTATTGGTGCTGTCGGGATTGATTAATTCTGAAGGCCACATTTTTACCGTTTGTCCTTTAAATCCTTCCACAACCAGTTCAGTAATGCCGGATGCATTTTGTCCAAAATCATAGAGAAAAGATCCATCATCAAGAGGAATGACCTTTTTTACCGGAAGAACTTCCATAACTTCTACCGGATACCCATTCTCTGCAATTAATTTTCCTGAAGGCTCTTCAGGAATTAGAACTTGTTTCAAACCTGAATCATCAAAATTCGCTTTATTCCAGTCAGGCTGTTCTTTTCTTGCATCATAATCTTCACCACCAAATATACTAGTGTAGAAAATTGGTGATGGAGAGGTTTTCCAGGTTTCATTTGTTGTAATAGTTTCCGATGTTCCGTCTTTAAATTTTATACGAAGGTGTGCTATCATTTTAGGCATTCCATAAGCAATCACCAATTTCCGATACCTCTCACGATTGATATTGTAAAATCCATTTCCAACAATTGCACCAATCACATTTGTGCCTTTCTTCAGCAATGAGGTTACATCGTAAGTATTGTAAAAAACAGTTTCATCATAATCTGTCCAACCAGGTGCAAGAAATGAATTTCCAATTTTTTTTCCATTTAAAAATGCCTCATAATGGCCTAATCCGGAAATTGACAAAGTTGCTGAAGCTACCTTTTTATCAGCATTGAATGATTTTCTGAACATAGGAATCACCGGCCTTTTTAAAGCTTTCTTCCCCATGTCATCACCACTACCATGAACGCCAGGAACTAAACGTAAACTGGCATTCATTTCTTCATAAGCAATCCACTTTGCACCTTTCCAATCTTCTTTTGAGAGTATTCCCATTTGCCACTTAGAAGGGTCGCTCCAGGAGGATTCACTATTTGTTTCATCCCAGATTTTGACTTTCCAATAATAGCACTCACCACTTTTTAGCGATTTCCCGCCAAAAGGAACATTTATTGAATTGCTGGAGGAAACTTTACCAGAATCCCAAGTGTCACCAATTTCATCTGAAAGCTCCAGTAAATTGGAGGAAACAATTATACGAAAAGCAGATTGTGATAAATTATTCTCCTCAGATTCAATTTTCCAGCTTAACTTTGGATGTTGAGTTTCAATGCCAAGGGGATTGATTAAACCATTACATTTTAAATTTGACGGTGCTAAACCATCCGCATTACAATAAAAAGAAAATGTAAATAAAAAGATTAATAAAAAATTGTATGGTACCATATTTTTCATTTAACAGATATTTCGATTCTTTACAACTCTAATTAATAATGTTAAAACTGTAATTTCCTGATTTCAATTTCAAATGAAACTGTTTATCTTTTTTCCCCAGGACCTCAATCCCAGAGTTTTCCCGTATATTTTTTCCTTTCTCTGAAAGTTCTGTAGCAGTTAAATAAAGTGTTGCGGTACTGTTTGCCGGAATTTCAACAGAGTATTCCACTCCTCTACCTTGTTTTTTCCACGAAGAAACAATTATGCCGTAAGGCCCCTCGTGGATGGCTTCAAAGCGTTCGAGGCCGGAAACAAAATTGGGCTTCAGAATCACATTTTTAAATCCCGGCTGTTCTTCATCCGGAAAAATCCCGCCCAGCGCCTTGTAATACCATGCATTGATTTCGCCAAACATAATGTGGTTCATCGAAATGTCACTGTCGGCATCCAGCGGCCAGTTTTCGTAGAAGGTAGTGGCGCCGTTTACAATCCACCAGCCCCACGATGGAAACGTTTCCTGCGAAGCAACTTCGTAAGCCAGATCCGCGTAGCCGTTTTCGCTCAGGGCATTCAGAATGGCTTTGGTTCCAAGCAATCCCACATCGATGTGTTTTTCGTCGGCGATTACTCGCTCAGCAAGATTTTCAGCCACTTTCGGAATCAAATCTTCCGGAACAAGTCCCCAGTGCAACGCCACGCTTAATTCGGTTTGCAGGCTACTTCCATACATTCCTGTTTCGCGGTCGAGGTATTTTTTATTTACTGCCTTTTTTATTTTTTCAGCCAGCGCCGAATATTTTTCAGCATCTTTTGTTTTACCCAGAATTTTTGCAGTTTCTGAAAGAATTGTTGCATCCACATAATAATAAGCAGTTGAAGTAAATTCCTTTGGTGTCTTTGATTTAACCGGCACCCAGTCGCCAAGTCCCCAGTCGGTAATTCCCGATGGATAGTTTTCATCGATGTAATCTACGTACCATTTAATATTTTCGTAATTCTCTTCAAGTATTCTTGAATCGCCATAAAACAGGTAAATGTTCCATGGAATAATGGCGATGGTGCTGGTCCAGTCGGGACCGTTTGCCCAGTGATATCCCCAGCCGTCGGTTGGAATAATTGCCGGAAGCACCCCGTTGGGCTGCTGCTCGTCGCGGTGATCATCCAGCCATTTTTCATATACGGTAATTCCTTCATAGTTATACAACCCGGTTTCAATGGCAATGTGTGCATCGCCGGTCCACCCGTTTTTCTCGCGTTGTGGACAATCAGTAGGATATCCAAACAAATTGGACAAATACGATGCATTGGCAGCTTTCCAGATTTTATTTAGCGTGGAACTGGAAGAATTGATCTTTCCCACCGGCGGCACATCGCTGTGCATAAAATAAGCAGTCAGGTTATCTTTTGTCAGTTTCAGCGGCTGGTCAGCCGTCACTTCTACGTACTGAAACCCTTTGTAGTTAAACCGCGGCATAAATTCGTCCTCCCCTTCCCCACTCAGGATAAAAATATCGGTTTGAAACGGGTCGGAATCATCGGTTGGGCGGTAGTGCACATCGATGTTCGACATATCGGCCCGACCAGCGGAATCGAGCCGTTCCACATGTTTTAAACGAATGGTGGTTCCTCCAAGGCCGGAAACTTTCATTTTTGTTACTCCGGCCATGTTCCTTCCAAAATCGAACAGCCAGGTTCGTTCACCTTGCTTTTTCATTTCCACTGCCGAAATTTCGGTCACGTTTCGAATGGGATGCAATGCCTGAGCCACAATATTTTGCGAAGGCGCGTTGGTCGCCATGGCATTTCGCCAGCCTTCGCCCGCAAATCCGGGCAGGTTCCAGCCGGGTTGCTCCAATCGTGCATCATAATGTTCCGCGGTGTAAATACTGTTGAAAATAACCGGGCTCAGAGCTATTTGCCAGTCCTGCCCCGATGAAACGGTTTCAACAGAACCGTCGGAATAAGTGATACGCAAATCCAGACAAAATTTTGGCCGCGCACGCCACGGAGCTTTATCGAAATACCACACAGCAGTTGACTGGTGGTTGTACCAGCCATTACCAAGCAGCACACCAATGGCATTTTCGCCTTGCCGCAGTTTTTCGGTTATATCGTAGGTTACATACAAATTCCGGCGGTCGAAGCGCGTGTAAGTCGGGTCAAGGCGGTGGTCGCCAATGCGCTGCCCATTGATGGAAAGTTCGTACAAACCTCCCACGGCAATGTAAGCCCGCGCCGATTCAATTTCTTTTTTGGCACTGAATTCTTTTCTGAAATACGGTGCCGGTTTCACATTGTAATCGTACGTATCGGTAATCCACTTTCCTTTCCAGTTGGTCTGCTGCATCATGCCGGTCTCAAAAAAAGCCACTTCCGACCAATCCGACCAGTTCCCGTTTTCAGCCTGTACCCGGACGCTCCAGAAATAGCGGGTAAATGGCTGCAGTTCCAGTCCGTTATAAACCACTGGAATAACTGATGAATTCACTGTCTCCGGCTCCCAAAAATTGCCCTTTCCTGAAGCCACCTGGTCTTTTTCGGTTCCAACTACCAACTGATATGCATTCTGCAAAAATCCCGGTTGATCCGACTTAACTTGCCAGGAAAATCGAGGACGAACCGCATCTATACCAATGGGGTTTCGAAGGTGTTCACATTTAAGATTTGTTACTTTTATTTGTGTAAAACCCTGAAAGCTTATAAGCAACAAACTGAACAGGATTGTTAGTTGCACAATATTCTTCATCATGACTTTTTTTTTAATACATTTCAATTATTTATTTTCTACACTGAACCGGTAACTGCCGGAGCTAATTTTAACCATCAAGTGATTTTCATCTGCTTCTGCCCCATTAACACCGATTACACCCTCCACAAAATTATTTTTATCCCAAATTTTTTCTTCACCTTCATATACGACCACATCGTCATATCCCGAGAGTGGCAGGGCAACCGTGGCTGAAGAATTTGCAGGAATAGTAACTTCGTGAGTAAAAACACCGTTCTCCTTTTTCCAGTTTGAAACAACCCTGCCGGCAACTGTTTCCAGAGAAGCATTTACAAAATCAAGTCCCTGAGGAACATGGGGGCCTATATGGATGTTTTTATAACCCTTTGTTGTATTTCCTTCCATAGGAGACTGTATTCCTGCAAGGAACTTGTAAAAATATTCAGTAATGGATCCAAACATCTGATGGTTATGCGAATTTTCACCCGACCATTTTTCCAACAATGTGGTAGCATCGTTTTTTATCCAGTATCCAAAGCTTGGCCAGGTATTTTGGGTGGCAACCTGGTAAGCCAGCTCGTTTTCTCCTCCTTGAACAAGAACCGGCCACAAATATTTAGTTCCGATGATTCCAGTATTCAGGTGGTTGCCCCGTTGTTTAATATCCTGGACTATCGTTTGGAAGACCTTGTCGCGGTAACCATCAGGTACAATATCACCTATCAGTGCCAGCAACTGGTAGGTTTGGTAGGTTTCATCTGTTCCATACAAAGCCGTTTCCAGGTTGAAAAACTTTCGGTTGAAGTTTTGCTTTATGGTATCGGACAATTCCCTGAAAGATTGGGCATCCGCTGCATAACCCAATTCTTTAGCAATTTTGGAAAGCAGCAGGCTGTTGTAGTAGTAATAAAAAGTGTTTACCACTGGATGGTTTGGACCATCACTTTGTCCCGGAGCGCACCATTCGCCCAGCGAATACCAATACCCGTCGAAATTATCGATGATAAACGGTTCAGACGGGTCTTCATCTTTTGAGCCCAGGTTTTTCAGATACTGAAGGTATTCTTTCATTATCGGGTAATGTTCCTCCAAAATCCGGGTGTCGCTGTAATAAAGGTGCATCCACCAGGGAATGAGAATGTAAGCGCTGCCCCAGGCCACGCCTCCGCCCATACCGCCCACCAACACCGGCGATGTATTGGGAATGCGTCCATTTTCCTCCTGCGAATCGCGCATATCGTTTATCCATTTGGTGTAAAAAGGAGCCATGTGAAAATCATGCATCGAAGTTTCGGCAATTACCTGACCGTCTCCATTGTATGCGCCCTTTTCCCGATGTGGGCAGTCAGTGGGGTAACTTTGCATATTTCCCATCTGCGACCACACTCCGGCCCGGTGAATCTGATTCAGCAAAGAGTCGGAGGATTCAAAAGTACCATTTCTATCATTGGCCGAACGAACTACTCTTCCTGTGACGTTTAAACCAGGAAGGTCTTTGCTGTTATTCGTAGTAACTTCAATATATCGAAAACCGGTGTAAAAAAAGCGGGGTTCATATACTTCCTGATTATTGCTTTTGATAGTATAGTCGGTCCAGGTGTTGGCATGATACCTGAATTTAGTACTAAGTTTATCCCCTTCCTCCAGGGGTTTTGAAAAAAGAGAATCATTTAAAGTTTCGGCTCCGCGGATACGGATAACTTGTCCCGGTTCTCCTTCAACTTCCAAACGCCACCATCCCGCAATGTTTTGTTCCAGGTCAAAAAGATAAACACCGGGTTCGGGATGAGTTTGTTTTACAGGTTCCAATGTTTGAACCACTTTTATAGGAGGCATCATTTGAGATTTCAAATCACCTGCAGGTTTTTCAGCTATTGCTGCATTTTGCCAGTCTAAATCATCGAAATCTGCCGTTGACCAACCCGGAAATTCTTCCCGGGCATCGTAATCCTCGCCCCCATAGAGGTTATTGAAAGAAATTGGGCTAGGAGCCGTTTTCCATGTATCATCAGAAACTATTATTTCCTGGCTCCCATCTGAATAATTAATCATTAGCTGCATCCAAAGAGCAGGATTTCCAAAAGATGTTCCTCCTCTTCCCCAACTCCACCTGCCTTCAGTTTTGAGGAAGTTCCAGGCACCGTTGCCTAAAAGTGCACCTGCCACATTTACTCCTTCCTGTAACTGGTCAGTAACGTCGTAGGTGGAATATAGAATAGTCTCGCGGTAATCAGTTATTCCGGGATCCAAAACATGATCGCCGACTTTCTCGCCATTTAGAAAAAACTCATAAAAACCGGCTGCAGTAACATAGGCCACAGCCTGCTCAATTTTTTTATTTAATTTGAATTTTTTTCTTAAATAGGGACTTTGATTCGTAATTTCATCTTGCATGGTAATCCATTTCGCTTTCCACTCCTTCTCATCCAGGATTCCGGTATGGAAAAATGCCGGCTCACTCCAGATAAATTTCCCGTCATTAATCGATACGCCCACCCTCCAATAATAATTGGTGTTACTTTGTAACGGTTTGCCATTGTATTCAATATTGACTGTTTCGTTTGAAGTAATTTTCCCTGAGTCCCAGATTTGGCCATTTTTTTTAATTATTTCTGACCTGCGTGTACTAATAATTAACTGGTAGGCCTTTTGATTAATATTTCGCTCCTCAGAAATTAACTTCCAGGAAAAGCGGGGTTGATCTGTATCGATTCCCATTGGCTTGGAAAGATATTCAACCCTCAAATCGCCGGGCTGAACTAATTCAGTTGAATTACATCCTAAAAAAAAGAATGAGAATGTGAAGTAAACTGTTGATACAAAAAACAGTCGGAAAATTCTCTTATTACTCATAGTGTTTTAATTATTATTCATCTATAGAAATTAAATACTGCCCTTCATCTAAATGAAATTGCCTAGATGAAAGGCCCTCTATCTGGGTTGAATTAAATTCGTTATCATCAATTTTCGTTAGTTGAATTTTTTGATTTAAATCCTTTTCCAGCTTAACAAAAGCCGAAGTGCCTGCAGGTATTTCCAGCTCGTAATGTACCTTATTATCAGATTTTTTCCAGTTGGATACTATTTTACCATAAGGCGAAATATAATCAGAGTTGACATGGTCCAAATCTTTTGGCACAGCAGGAGCCAGTACAAATTTTTCAAATCCCGGATAATCAGGATCGGGCTGAATGCCCCCTAACCAGCGAAAAAACCATCCCGAAACGGTTCCAAACATAGGATGACAATTGGAATATACATTATCGCTTTCCTTCCAGGTTTCCCACAGGGTAGTGGCTCCATTGCTTATCATAAAACCCCACCCAGGATATTCAGGGCTATTTACAATCTGAAAAACCTTTTCAGGTGAAACATATTTCGAAAGTACTTCCAAAATATATTTTGTTCCGAAAATACCGGTTGTAAAATGACCGGCAGGAGCTTTTTCAACTGCATTCATCAATGAATCAATAGCTAACTCTATTTCATCTTCAGGCACAATATCATAGTAAAGCAATGTGGCAAACAACGTTTGTCGGTTGATTTTCTCTGTTACTGGTTTGTTCCAAAATTCTCCCTTTAGTCGTGATTTTATTTTTTCGGCAAGACGATTGTATTGTTTTTTACCTTCGCTGTCATTCATAAAAGCCGCAAATTCCTTCATTATACGGGCACATTGCAAATAGTGGCTGGTGCCAGTTAATTCAACAGGTACAGGAATTAAAGACTCATGATCGCCCAATCCGGAATCAACCCATCCTTCAGGGTGAATTCTTGCTGCCTTTTCCATCCATTTTTTATTGAAATCATACATTTCTCTGACTAGCTCCTCATCATTATAATAAAGATACAAGTAGTATTGAGTAGTAAGGAAGGCCGACTCCCAGCTTAATCCGCAGTATTGAATTCCAACATACGGAGCAGTATCTACAAATATGGAATCGTTCATGGCATCCATCCAATCATAGATAGTTTTCCTGTAAAATGACTGTATGTCAAAATTATAGATAAAAGTCTCGCTTGTGGCGTTTAAGTCTCCGCCGTATCCGAATTTTTCACGGGCAGGACAATCCGACTGAACTCCAATCATATTGGCAAGAAAGGTTCTTTGGGAGGCATTCTGGATGTCATTTAGTAATGCTGACGAGCTACTGAAATGATTGATTTTGGGAACATTTGAATTCAATGCCAGTCCTTCAATCGCATCAAGCTCCGGTTGCTTTTCTAATCCTTTAATCTCCATATACCGGAAAGTATGGAAGGTAAATTCAGGCTCAAAATATGCAACATTCCGACTTCCAAAAATATATGTGTCAGTTTGCCAGGCAATATCAGGGACACCCGGTCCGCCGACACCTTCTCGTTTTATTTGTCCGGCCACCGTTGTCATCGGGTTCAAAGTGCCATCGGAATAGATTCTCTCTCCAAAGCGGAAAACGACAGAATCTCCTAACTCCCCATTAAGCTTAATTCTAAATGTTCCTGTAAAATTCACCCCCATATCCACAATGTAAATTCCCTTTTGCACTTGATATATTTCTTCAGGACGAATACGCTTTGTCACTTGAATCGGCGGGAAAAATGTTTTTTGCAGCTTCCCTCCCGGTCCTTCAGAATGAACCGCATCTTGCCATGATGAATCATCAAATTCGGGTTTATTCCATCCATTAAGTTCTTTCCGTGCATCATAAACATCGCCCAGGTAAACATTATTTTTCAGTAATGGGCCATCAGCAAATTTCCATGAATTATCTGTGCCAATTTCCTCTGTTTTTCCATTTTGGTATTTCAAAATTATTTTACCGATAAAAACTGGTCGACCAACATTCAAAACATCCCTTAAATTTCGGCGGCCCCACATTCTTAATGGAAGAGGATTGTAAAATCCGTTTCCGAGAGTAACTCCAATGCAATTTTTTTCAGAATTCAAAAAATCAGTTATATCATATTCAGAATAATAAATCCTTTTACTGAAATCGGTCCAGGCAGGATCTAACCTGTTTTGACCTATTCTTTGACCATTAATGGTGGCCCTGTAATAACCTGCTGCTGTTATCAACAGCTTTGCTGACTCTAATTGGCCGTTAACATCGATTTCTTTTCGGAAGAGAGGTGCAGGATCATCCAGGTAAAAGAGAGTATCTTTCTCTGGCAGTGGTTTATTATTACCAATCCAGTGTGTGTTCTCATTAGCTGTCAAATTGTTTAAATCCGGAGAATTTCCCCCGCGATTACAACCTGATATAAATAACAAAACGATCAATACCGGTATATTCTTCATCCCAATAATAGTAATGATTATCCTATTCGTCTTATTTTCTTTTTTTTGCATCATTTACATGTTATTTACTTCATTAGCATTATTGAGCTACAAACTTAATTTGTTTATCTTCCACCTTGAATTGATAGTAACCGCTATCTCTCCCTAAATATTCGGCCATATTATTTTTCAATTCCTTATTGTTCCAGATAGGTTGTTCATTTAAGGTTATCTTTTCATATGAATCGGGAATAAAGACAATTGCCTTACTTTTTTCCGGAATAGTAGCTGTTATCTGATATTGCTTATTATTTGAGCTTACTTCAACTGAAAATTTTCCATTAACAGTAATGTTTTCAGTAGCTGCATAAGAAAGATTCCCAAGTTGTGGTTTAATGCGAATAATCTTCCATGCCGGCTCAACCGGAGATACACCACACACATATTGTGAGAGAATAGTTAATCCACCGCCGCTCCAAGCATGATTGACCGTACCTCCCCCATATCCATCTCTTCCAATTCCCCAACCTTCATAAAGAGTCGTTAATTCCGGATCATTGACCATTTCATAAAACCGTTCTTTTAATCTTTGAAGTCCATATTCTTCATACTTCATTAGAAAAAGTGCTTCGATGACGTATTTCTCCATATATGGGCTTGCATAAAACTGGGTTTGAAGAATCCGGTATATTTCGGGAAACTTATCAGGATCGGCTAATCCTGCCACTACCGCTAAGGCTTGGATACGGTCATCAGTATCACCTTCATAACCTGCTGATCGGTATTCTTCTCCTTTCCATAACTGTTTATTAAAAGCTTCTTTAAACTTTGCCATTTCTTTGTCTACCCTTCTTGATTCTGAATTATGTCCCAGAAGTTCCGACATGTTCCGATACCCTTTTAATGCTAAATAGTACCAAGCATTGAAGAGACCTTGTTTATCAATATTGGTCCCCCAATCGCCCCAATACCAGCCGCCTTCCCTATGCTCCAAAATACCTGATTCATTCAGTTGCCATACATCCAGGTAACGTTTAACACCATCATAAACTTTTTCGATAGTTTCTTTGTCTCCTGTATTCAGGTAATAATTCCAAAATCCATAGTATCCAATGCTCGCCAGCATTTGGCCAGGTAATTCTCGGCTGTAGTTACCTGAAGGCACAGGAGAATAAATAGTTCCATCTTCGCGTTGCCAATTTATCAGTTCCAACATACCTTTTTTTGTAAGATGTGCTGCTGAAGGAGACAATGCATAAAAAGCTTCTCCACTTTCATTAACCAAATCTCCCCACCACTGTGCTCTTTCACGGTCGGGGCAATCCATATAGGTGTCACGCATTGTTACATACAACGTTCGCAATGCTTTTTGCCACATTTCATTGTAAAATGAGTCGTTGCAATCAAAACTCCCTGTAAAATCGGCATCATATCCTGTTTCCCTAAATTTGAGCTCCAAAACCTCAACACCTTCAGGAAAATAATACCTGACGTGATGGCCGTTCATCCAGCCAAGTGACTCGTATTCCTGAATACCGGAAGAAGTTACATATTCTGCTCTCACATTGGGTGGGCCTCCTCCATAATAATGATCCGTCCGGATTTCAATGACTTTCCCTGGCTCAGATTTGATCTTGAAATATGGAGTAATGTGTGCATTATATGGAAGCTTGCAAACCAACGTATCTCCTTCACTTGTAAAAGGAAGATCAACCATTTTTTCATAATTTTTCATGCCGTAATTCTTCCAATGAGGGATAGGTCTTTCAATAAGGTTGTTCCATGGCTCTGATTCTGCATTGCCTAATACTTCTACTTTCCTGAAACCCCGACTCTCAGAACCAGGCTTCACCCAGTCAAAATTCCCCCTTCTTGCATCAAACCGGATGTTAGACTCAGGTAAACGGTAATTGGGGTAAGGACGGGAAGTATATTCATAAGCCCTGTCGATTCGACCATCCCAGGTGGCATCACTTAATATATCAATCGCATCACATTGAAAGACAAGTCCTGCCTGCCCACTACTATTATGCGAAAATCCTTCTTTTCCAAAATACCAAAGTAAGATGGCTATCTTGTTTGGTCCGGTTTTTAAATAACTGGTAATATCAACTTTATCATAATAGGTATCTTCAGGTGTTGGTCCCCTTTTTAACTGGCCTTCAAATACGACCAATTCTCCATTTATCCACATCCAATATTTTGAATCACATGCAATTGAGGCAATTGCTTTAGCAGGAATTTCATCTAAATCAAATGTTTTAACAAAATCAGTCCAGGTATTGGATTCGTTCTGACTTTCATGTGATGCTATTCTTTTTGCCATCCAATTTTCATCAGCCCAAAGATTGTTTACCAGGAAAGTCATTAATAATAATAGAACAATTTGCTTTTTCATAACATTCATTAATTTGTGATAAGTTGAATATTTCCTTCAATACCCATTGGAATTTTCTCGTAACCCCGCGTCCACCTTTTTGCAGTGGGATTATCGTCAAGACTCATAACATAATTACTCAACACTGTAACATATTTGATCTCGAGCTTATTTTTCCCGATTTTAACTACGTCCTCAATATTAAATACGGGATTTCCATACCAACTATTACCGACTTTTTTGTCATTCAGAACAATTTCAACTATCCCCTTATTAACATTTTCAAATTCCAGCAACTGAAAATTATCATTTGAAGTAAATTCTGTTGTATAAGTTACCGTACCCGCGAAGTTATGCAGCTTTGGATTTGCTGATGCTCCAAAATCTTCCAATTTGGTAAAATTCATACTAAATGATTCACCGTTGGTGTGTTCAAAGAATACTTCCCAAGGACCTTCTATGAATTTTATTTCTTTTCCCTGAGCTTGCTTTAGGATAGGTTCAGGTTCTCCCTCCAAATTTGGCTCAAAAACCAGCAGCATTGAATGAAGTGGATTTAGCTGAATAGTTAATTCATTTTTGTTGCGATCAAATGGAAAAACCTTTCGGGTACCTGTTTCTGGATCCCAAATCCAGGGTGTTTTTTTTCCTGTGGAAAATACCGCCTCGATATTTGCCCCTTGCTTTCTGCTGGTATTGGTAAAAAACCAAATATCTTTTTCACCCGCTTTTTTATGAATCTGATATACGGATTGATTGGGAATGTCAATTTTAACATCTTTTTTGATTTGAATTTTTTGAAACAATTCCCTCGTCCAGGAAAGCAAATCATTTTCCGTTTCCGGGCTTGAAACTACAATAAACCGTTCGGAAAATTCATCTTGAAGCTGAGCAAAAACTGTTTGAACAATGGAGTCATTTTTAGATGCATTCTGAAAAGAAAGCGAACGGCTCGGTGTTTTTTCGATGGCTATCAAAGTCCCTCCGCTTTGAACAAATTCGAGTAATCCTCTTGCAGCTTCAGGATCCATTGACTCAACACTACTTAACATGATAGTGCTATACGACATAGGACCGTAAGTTAGCTTTCCATTACTTTTAATACCCTCCCTGATAATATTCTGCCCGATGTAGTCGCACGAACTTCCCACCTGACTAATAGGTTCCCAAAGACGGTAACAGTACCATGGCTCTGTATGAAATTGATTTCGGGTTAACCCATAATTAGACCAAATATCAGCTTCGGGTGCCAGGATAGCGATCTTTTTAATTGGTTGCGAATTTTGTAACACATGTGACAGGCGGGAATTGTATTCCACCCATTCGTGAAAATAAGGCCACCAGGTATTGTGTTCATTGAAATAACTTCCGTATCGAATCCAGCCCGGGAAGCCAGCTTCGAGTGGAGAGTAATTATATCCATGCAGAACTGCATGGTTCATGCCAGTAATAAAATTCATATCATCATGCTGTTTTATTTCTTCCAGCGATGTTTTAAAAACGCCGTTGGTGTTAGTCATGGCCTCGTTGCTGATAATATTTTTCCCGGAGAGATGACCACCTGAGGCAGCGTACATATTCCAAATCATGTAACCGTGTCCTTGGTTCCATGTCCAGGAATCGGCATCCATATCAGCAGAATAAATCCAGTTATTGCTTTCGGGAATGTCGGCAATCATGTTGCCTTCCATCATTCCCATCAAGAAGGGTGTACCGTAAGCCTGGTAACGGCAAAGTACACCATTCTCAGTACAAAAATCCTGGAATTCCTTTGTGAAATTTTTTAAAAAGGTTTGAACCAATAACCTGTTGTAGTCATACCGCACCCTTTTCAATTTTTCTGCAAAGGACGGTTCGTAATTTTCTTCGGGGTACCCTGTGTAAGGGTCGTAAAATATAAACGGGTACCATGCATTGAGCGGATAATTGTATGTTTCAAGAAAAAGCTTTTCGAATCCGTCGGTCCAGTTGGCACCATCGAGTTCTATACTATCACAAAAAAGCGCTCGTATCAGTTCGGAAAGCGGAGTACCGGTATCTTCACTTATTTTATTTAAACGATTTAGGTATGCACGGGTAATCTTTGACTCATAATGATTCATTACCGGGCCGGCAGCACCGGGCGCTCCATGCATCACCTCGCGGTTGCTACGTTGTAAAATACCGTAAACAAGCACATAATTACCAGCAGGAACTTCAAACGATAGCCGGTTATTTTTTATGAAATCATCAGTCAGGTCGGTAATTTCTGCGGTGGACAGAACTCCAGCAGGCACAAGCCGAATAAAAACCAATTCGTGACTTTTAGCTGCTTCATAACTCCTGGCAAGCGAAGCCACCGCTTTCTCGTATAAACTTTCCAAATCCTCTTTAAGAAGTTGACCTCCTGAACAGGGAATTTTATTTACAATTATTCGCTGGATAGTTTCATCTTCTTCCAGGAACTCCCCTCCAAAAGGCCAGCCGGAACCGACAATCAAGTCGGCAAACATTCCCCTTTTCTGAGCCTCAAGCGAAGCAAATTTGAACATTTCGTTCCACTCTTTACTAATCCATGTGAGTGGTTCAATTCCCAAATCATTTGCTTCTCCGGGCATAGCAATTGGGTTTATTTCTACACCTCCAATTCCGGCTTTTTGCAAAACATCAAGTTGCCGAATAATTTCTTCCTTTTCCAAATGGTTTCCATTCCACCACCATCTGACAAACGGTCGCGCATCTGATGGGGGATCAATAAAACCATCAAATAAAGTGTCGTCGATAACTGTGCTTGAGTTTTTAATACATCCTGAAATGGAAATTAAAAACACCAGCCCCATTAGCGTCATGGTATACTTTACACCTCTGTTTTTTTTGTTCATTGGGTTAGATTAAAAAAATGACTCAGGAAAAAAGGAACTTTTATTTCGACTTCAGAATTTAAAAATCATAAAAATCATTTTTATTAGCAGGTTTTATTCATGTTGTTCTGAATAAGAATCGTAATCTCCTTTGAATACCTTTTTAACTGCTTCCAGATATCCAAATCCGTTTAACATATCAGGTAACAAATAACTCCCTTCCACCCACTCATTCCATGCATTAATCGTAATCAGCCTAGGTTGTTCCGGATGATTGTCAGCATATTTTTTTGCTTTAGAGAGCAATGCCGCAAAACTTTCAGGCGTATTGTGGTAGTGCACTATATCCCTGATTCCTTTGTCAGGAAAGCGAGGTGTGTCATCCCAGCCAATGGAAACACACGGAAATAACGGAACATTTAAAATTGAGTCAATCTGTGCCCTTATTTTTACTGAATTGTTACCATAAGCGAGATAATCTTCTTTACGACCACCCATATTATATAATGCCACGCTATTGAATCCCATTTCGTTGACTCTTTCTGAGAATCTCTCGCCAGCTTCTTTTGACATAATAGAACCTCCACCCTGGTTCCACTGAATATGGATACCCGGGAATCCGGCTTTTTTCACCTTTTCTCTGAAATAATCAAGCGCTTTTCGGGCTTCTTCAATACTCCCTCCAAAACCTTGCAGTAAGTTATTGATACTAAATATTGAAAATACCGGTTTGCCGTCGATTTTAAAGTAATTTGGCTGATTAAAATATTGTTTAATAACCCTGTCAACAATTATTTTGAAATTTTCCCAGTCCACAGCACCATCCCAAAGCCGTGAGTCATCATCTTTGAATTTATGCACATTCCAGTAATTTCGTTTTACATCGTGGTTGGCCCACATAATATAAAACTGCATTTTAGAATTATTCTTAGCTTTCAAAAAACCGTCATTGAGGGCACTTTCCAAAAAGGGACCTTCATCAAACCAGTACCAGTCGTAAACAAAAATATCTACGCCATGATCCACCGCAACATCTATCCATTTCTCTAGTACACTCGGGTCATTATCCATTTCATACCCCCATAATGGTAAACGCGGCTGGTAATGGCCATCAAATCTTGGATTTCCCTTTTTTATAACTTCCCATTCGCCAATACCTTCAGGCCAAAGCATATCGCCAAAACGACTGTCGTGATGACACGATGGCCAAACATAAGCTGCCACATGATAATCATTTTTGGCAGAGTTAACCGATATTTCATTCTGGCTTTGAGCTTGAGTAGCGAAAAAAAATAAGAAGAAAGCAAGCAATCTTCGTTGCAATTTGCAGTGATTTAATAATATCATAGTAGTTACTCTTAAATAAATGGATTTCCGAAATGGAATCCCCTCCTCAAATTAAATCATCCGCTCCTAAAAATTAACTGCCAATTTTAGCTTCAGTCAGCTCATTTGATATACTGTCAGTTTTCATTCTTAAGTCTTCCAATACTTTTTGAAAAGATGAAGAATCTTTTAGATTTACAATTTCCAACTGATCATTTTCTATATCGTACAATTCTTCGTGTGCCAAATCATTTCTGTACCGAAAATATTTCCATTTTTTTGTTCGGATTCCTTCACTGGTAGGAATCATCCGAGTCTCCCATAAGTGTTCACAAATAAAGTATTGCCGATCCTCCAATGGATTTTCCCCATAAAGAAAACCAGCAAGACTTTTTCCCTGCCAGATCTCGGGTCTATCTATTCCGGCAAGATCAAGAATCGTTGCAGGAATATCTATATTCAATGCCAATTCATTAATATTCATGTGCTCTTTATTTCTCGGATCGTAAATCATCATTGGCACGCGAAGAGAATTATCATACATTAACCATTTCCCCGCTAATTGACGTTCGCCTTCAAAATAACCATTGTCTCCCATGAAAATAATTACCGTATTATCAGCGAGTTCTTTATCTGTCAGTGCCTTTCTGATTTTACCAATTTCTGCATCAACACCTGAAATCATACGGTAATATCCTTTCATACTATGTTGATATTTTTCAGGTGTATCATAGCGCCAGGCCCAGCGGGTACGATTAATCCCTACTTTCACATATTCAGGTTGTTCTTCAAAATATTTATCCTCGCTCAAAACGGGACCAGGTATTGTAATATCCTGATACAAATAATCAGTGGTTTGCTGCCAAAAATATTGATCTTCTGCCGGGTCATGTGCATGAGGAGCACTGAAACTTAATGAAAGACAGAAAGGGCGATCACCGGGTGCTTCTTGTATAAAATCAATAGCCTGCTGACCTGTATAACGGGTTAAATGGACTGTATCTTTTCCCAAGGTTTTGTAGAAATATCCCCTGGTATCACTATATCTGTCGTTCCGATCGTAAATTTCACTATCATCGAATAAAGAGGTAATACTGTCGTACTGAACTCCAAACTTCCCAAAAAAGCCTGTATAATACCCGGCTTGTTTCATGATGACGGGATAAGATTTTTTAATGTAAGAGTCTTTTATATTTCCCTGGCCAAAAGTATATCCATGCGTGCGTTCGTATAACCCGGTAAATATACTTGCCCTGCTGGCTGCACAGATTGGCGTAGTAACAAAAGCATTTTTAAAATAAATACCTTCTTTTGCCAGCCTGTCCATTTCGGGCGTTTGAATAATCTTGGTTCCTGCATATCCAAGAGCATCCCATCGCTGATCATCGGTAAGAATAAAAATTATATTTGGCTTCTCCGCTTTTTTTACCGAGCAAGATATCAGTATGGAAGTTACTGCTATTAATAAAATATGAATGATTCTTACAGTCATTATCTTAAATTTACAATTTCTCAGACATGAAGCAACACAAAAAAAATTGATAGAAAGATGGATAGAATAAAATTCTACCCATCTTCAATTATTACAAAGAATATGTTACCTATATTCCGGATTTTGTTCCATTGTTGGATCATTTTCCAGCACACTGGAAGGAATTGGGAATAGGATATTTATTTTATTATATGCCTGTCCCCTGATAACTTCTGGTCTATTCTGCCTTTGTTCTGCTCCGTGAGCAGTCATTACGTCCACTGCGTTGCCTGTTCTCACCAGAACATCCCATCTGTCTGCCTCACAATGAAATTCAACTCTTCTTTCATGAATGATATCATCTACTGTAACTGTGGACAAAGGATCTAAGCCTGCACGCTCACGAACCTGGTTTATAAGAGGGGCTGGATCACCACCACCTTCTCTCACATAACATTCCGCCAACATGAGAAGAACATGTGGATATCGAAACAGAGGAAAATCATTTCCCGCAACATACTGTACAGCATGATTGGGGTCCCAAAATTTACGTGTAAATGGAATAATATTATCGTTATATGTTCCAAATTCTTCATCAACCCATGAAAAATCAATCATCGACAGTCTTTCGTCTCCCTCTTCAAAAGAATTGATTAAATCAGCAGTCGGAATATTCATCCCGGTTCTTGCTAAAATTTGAGGATGGGGCAAATAGGTGGTACCTGCGTTCCATGGGGTAAACCTGTACATGTTAGCACTTCCTAAGCCATAAGTTCCTTCTATAAACTGAACTGAAAAAACGATTTCTTCATTGTTTTCATTATTTAAGTCAAAAACAGAAGCATAATCATCTAACACATCATATACTTGACTATTTACTACAGCTTCAAGTTCTGTGGCTGCATCACCATACTGGTTGCGCCACATTAAAACTTTGCCAAGCAAAGTTCTGGCTGCCCCTTCGGTTGCCCTACCTACATCTTTTCCTGAATAGGTTCTAGGCAGAGCTTGTTTTGCATCATTCAAATCGGCCACAATCTGGTCATAAACAAGTTCTGATGCAGCTCGTTTATTTCCTTCAAAGGCTTCATTGTATGAACCTGCAGGTGCATTAACCAGAGGGACATCGCCAAAATGACGCACTAATGTAAAATAGTATAGAGCGCGTAAATATTTTACTTCGGCAATGTAACGTTCTTTATTTTCATACTCCTTCTCTTCACTGTATTGCAATACAATATTACATTTTCCAATTCCTTCATAACAATTGTTCCATGGAACACTTACAATTTCATTTTGTGCATTCATTATAAATTGATCCAAATGCCAATAACGATGCCCTGATTGATCTGTAAGATTGTTTTGAAAAGTGGTATTGTCAGATCTCATTTCCCCTATTGCCCAAAAAGTCCCATCTCCAACTCCCAGACTTTGATTTCCGGCAAGTGCGCCTAAATTAGTATAAGAGGCATTTACTGCCTGTTCAAATTGTGCTGAAGTTTCGAAGAAAGATCCAGTACTTAGCTCACTAATAGGAAATTCATTTAGAAATTCTTCTTCATCACAAGAATAGAAAAGAAATCCTGTAGCTAATATTAATGATATTGAATAAATTATTTTTTTCATAATGCCTTTATTTTAAGTAATAATTAAAAGGTTAAATCTAATCCAAAAGTAATTGTTCGTGTTAAAGGATAATCATAATTATCAAAATTTCGGATTAAAGAATTGTCGCCATAAACACTTGCTTCAGGATTGCCATATGGATAGTTTGTTAGTAAGAATGCATTTTGGACAGATAAATACAATCTAAGGCTATTTACAAACTCAATTCCATTAACATTATACCCCAAGCTTATATTTTGAACCTTTAAGAATGAAGCATTATATACCCAATCTGAATTCTCCCATCTATCAAATGCTGTTTCATGGAAGGATGCAGCAATACGTCCATTACCTGGTTCTTCAGGAGAACGCCATCTTTCCTCAACCTCTTTCAACACATTAAATACTCCATCCAGGTTGATAACATCTTCTTCCAACTGTGCCCAGATATCAAAATTATGAGCGAAACTCATGGCAATATTAAGGTCCCAATTGTTGTATCGGAAGCTATTTGTTAATCCACCTCTAAAATCAGGATGTGGATTACCAATAATCATTTTATCATTTTGATCAATAACACCACTATTATCAAGATCCTGATAACGAGGAGTTCCGGGAACCTGTCCTGGAAAAGTAGCATACTGCTCAACTTCATCCCAATCTTTTAAAATTCCTAAACTTTTCCATCCATAAAACATTGCCATAGGTTGTCCTTCAATTGTAAGAGAATAATTTCGAGCGCCTGTTTGAATTCGACCAACATCCCCCATGTCTAATACTTCATTTTTATTAAAGGAGATGTTAAAATCAGTATTCCAGTTAAAATTGCTATTTGATACATTTGTTGAGCTGACTGCAAACTCAACCCCTCTGTTACGAATTTCCCCAATATTATCCTGCACCGATGAAAATCCTGAAGAGATAGGAACAGCAACTCCCCAAAGCATATCTTCAGTAATCTTGTTATAATAGTCAAATACAAAGGATAACTTTCCTCCTAACAATATTAGATCCAGACCCGCATCAAATTCTCTTGATTTCTCCCAACCCAACATGGTATTTGCCATTGATGAAACCCTCTTACCATCGGCAACTGAACCTCCAAATGTATAATTGTTTGTTGATAGAGTTGGTATCCACGTATAGTTACCTATTGAATTATTACCGCTATAACCATAGCTAGCTCTCAATTTCAAATTAGTAAGCCATTCCGCACTTGGGAAAAAACTTTCTTTGGTTATATTCCAACCTACTGATGCCGATGGGAAATACCCCCATCTCCTGTCAGAACCAAAACGAGAACTTCCATCTCTTCTTATTGTCCCAGTGAAAAGATATTTAGCTTTATAATCATAACGCAATCTCAGTAAGTATGAAATTAAAGACCAATTTGTTTCACCAGTATTTCCCCATTGCTCGGTAGCAGCATTAATTGTTTTAATTGCATCACTCGGAAATTGATCCCCGTTGATATAACTCGAGTAATTATTATATTGCTCCATAGTATAACCTGCTAAAGCCGTAACGCCATGATCACCAAGCTGTTTATCATATGTGGCAGTGTTTTCAAATTGCCATCCTAAATTTCTATCTGTATCATAATATCCATCTGCTGCCTGCGGTGGGGGGCTATAAATGGAACTAATGGTCGACTGTCGAAAATATTCCCGGGAGTTATAAGACAAATCCATATTATATGCCGACTTTAACAATAAGCCTTCAATTGGACTCAACGTAACATAAGGCTGGAAACGTAAATTCAAATTTCGGGTTACATCAACTTGTTTATTTAGTGAATAAAGAGGATTATTATTACTAAATGTACCCGGAGACCAGATATCCAAATCCCATTCTCCATCATAATAGCTGTCAATATCGCGCTCCCATGCACCGTCTTCTTTGTAAGGTCCATCCAGTGGAGACGACATAAATGCACTGCCAAATAAAGTACCTCTGTTACCTCCTACTTGATTATACCATGTTCTGATAGTAGGGACCACATTCATACCAACAGCAACAATTTTGTTAGGTTCGTATGACATATTAGCACGCATTGAAATGCGTTCAAAACTCGTTTCTTCAACAATCCCCTGGTTGTCTAAATATCCCATTGAGAAAAAGCCTTTAAAATCACCTGCTCCATGAGTTACTGTAAGATTGTAATCTTGTCTGAGTGCAGTTCTGGTCATAACATCCTGCCAATCTGTACCTTCTCCCAAAGCTTCAGGGTTTCTATAGACTTCAGGAATATCACTTTCAGAAATTTCATAGCCATAAAAAGCTGCTTCTTCATAAGCATCTTCTTTACGCCATCGGGCAAATTCTTCAGCATTCATCAAGTCCATTCTTTCCGCACTAAGCATATTCTCAATACCTGTTCGAGCAGAAAAGGATATTTCGGTTTTCCCAACTTTGCCTGAGCGTGTAGTTACCAATATAACCCCATTTGAACCGCGTGATCCATAAATTGCAGTTGCCGAAACTCCTTTTAGCACATCAATCGATTCAATGTCATTTTGATTTAATAAAGTTAAAGGAGAACGATTTTTGTCATAAATGTTTTGCATTGGGATTCCATCAATTACAAACAAAGGTTGGTCACCAGCCCCGATAGAACCAGATCCCCTAATTCGCATTACAGAACCGCCGCCGGGGGCACCTGATGTTTGGCTGACACTTAATCCTGCAACCTGCCCTTCCAATGATTGGTCAATTGAACTTGTAACCTGAGCTTTAATTTTCTCAGGTGCAACACTACTAATAGATGTGGAAATTTTATTTCTCTCTAAAGTACCATAACCAATGGCCACAACTTCTTCAATACCAATTGCATCATTTCGCATTACAATATCTATTGTTGATTGGGCTCCGACGACCACTTCTTGCATAAGCATTCCCACGAAGGAAAATAACAAAGTAGTATTTTCGGGAATCTTCGAAACGGTATAATTTCCATCGACACTAGTAACTGTTCCCTGAGTAGTGCCTTTTACGACAATAGTAACACCAGGAAGCGGCTGGCCGGATTCGTCAGTAACCGTTCCAGAAATGGATTTTGTTATATTGTCCTGAAAGGATTGCGAATCAATCTTGGAAATCACGATATTCCGGTCGATCATAACATACCTAAACTCGTTGACATCTAAAATCTCCTTTAAGATTTCTTCGATACTTGCATTTTTAAATTCCAGAGTATATTTCTTATTCAAATCCAATTGATCCGATTTGAACAGAAAGCCATAATTTGACATCTGCTCTATTTCGTCAAAGACTTGGATAATTGACATATCTTCGACATTCAGATGGAACTTTGTATTTTGGGAAAAAGAGCTAGCAGCCATTGCCATCGCCGAAAGAAATAATAAGAAAGTAGTTAGTTTCATAACCATTAATAGTTTCTTAAATCCAGATCGCGTTGGATCTGGGAATTGTTGTTTTTTCTTCATAATTTTGAATGTTATTTGTTAAGTGATTGGTCATGGCCATCCGAGAAAATGATCAAGACCATAAAATTTCAAAAACACTGACCGGGGAGCCTCCAACTTCCCGGTTTTTTAGGTCAATCAGGCTTTATTCCATAGGCATAAGATTGTTTTAAGTTATGAGCAATATAAATATATTTAAAATTAATAGATAATGATCTTATCTGGTTGATCCGTTTTCTCGATGATTTGATAATTGAAATTCGTAGTTGACTGCAGCATCTTTATAACATGCAGTGCAGTCGTCGATTTTTTAATATTCCCTGTGTAGCGAAAATCTTTCAATTTCTGGTTTTTGATGTCATATTCGATATCATACCAGCGACTGATTTCTTTGAAGATGTCTTCCAAACGTTGGTCGCGGATAACAAACTTCCCGTCGCGCCAAGCTGATAATACATTTTTAGAGATGGTTCTGACCTCTATCTTTCGCTCAGTAGTTGAATAAACCGCACTTTCTCCCGGCTTTAAGTCCAATATTACATTTCCCGTTGAAGAGAGAATTTCTGCCTTTCCTTCCACCAGAGAGGTTTCAACCCATTCATCTTCAGGATAAGCTTTGATATTAAACGTTGTCCCTAAATCACGAACAACTATATCGTTAACCTTAACCAGTAATGGAAAGTCATCCCGGTGTTTAACTTCGAAATAAGCTTCCCCTGTCAATTCTGCAAGTCTTTGTTTGCTCTTTAAATCCTCATGATAGATAAGTCTCGTGCCTGAATTCAACCAAACTTTAGTTCCATCGGCTAATTCGATTATACTGACGCTTCCTTTCATCGCAGTAAACTTCTGAATTCCAGTATCTGATACTTCGAAAGCATTTTTTGAAAGAAAATATCCTGCGATACCACCAATGTTTAATATAACCACAGCTATAGCAGCATACTGAAGCAAACGCTTCCTGAATTTATAATTCGCTTTCTTTTGCTGATGATTGATTTCACTCCAGAGGTTTTCAAATTCGGCATCCATATCCAAATCTGTTTTTTGCATCGATGTGCGGATCCATAGACTTTTAACTTCGTAATAAAGTTCTTCGTCTTTCTTATCTTCTTTCAGGTGGCTGAAGAATACTTCTTTTTCTTCCGAATTAGCTTTCCCGACTATAATTTTTGACAATAAATTCTTATCCATTTTGTTCTACCCTTTATAAATGAACAAATGAAGAAGGATGTACCCTAATGAAATGTTGAAGATTTTATATAAACACACTATTAACCGACACGAACACGACAAACCTAAAGGCACACTATCAAGAAGTTATTACTCAAACAACGCTTTGCATATCATCCAAAGCGAAGAAAGGAAGCTAGTGAAAATCAAAAAACTACTACCTTAATGATTCAGAATTCCCCAAATTGCGGCTATGACTGGGAGATACTCTTTCAATTCTATACGCAGTATTTTTAGTGCCTTGGTGAGATGTGCTTCAACCGTTTTCTGAGTGATCCCGAGCTTTTCTGCTATTTCACGATTTTTGAGTTCTTCAAACCGACTCATTTCAAAAACAAACCGACAGTGTTCGGGCAAATTTCGAATTGCAAGATCAATTTTCTCTTTTAACTCTTTAAATTCAAGGAATCCCTCTCCCATACGAGACAAACTTTCAAATTGATAATGCATTTCAATTTTTCTGATTTCTTCGTGGTGTTTCAAAAGAATCTGACGCCGTTTTAAAATATTCAGACAATTATTTTTGACCAGTGTGAATAAAAAATTTCGGAGGTTGGAGTCGGCATTGATTTCATTTCTGATTTGCCACAACTTCACAAAAGATTCCTGAACAACCTCTTTTGCTTCATCTTCATTTTCAAGATAATTTCGACTCAAATGGTAAAGTGGGTGAAAATATTCCCGGAATATTTCCCTAAAATCCTCCTTTTCATTAAATGAAATTGGTGAAGTTTGCTCGGTCATATCTTAAATATCAGAATTTAAATATTAAGAACCTTTGTTCTCTATTACTAATTTGAATTTTTAACTTGCCTGGCAGAATGGATACTAGCCTCAATTATTCATATGCTCATAAAAAAGTGACCTTGTTTTCTAGGGATAATGCTAATTAAGGGTTCTAAATTATTAAAATAGAATTTCTTAAAACAGCTAAACCGCAATGATCTGCATTCGTTTAAATCCTTTTAAATAAGCGTCTTGCGATCAGTTTTAAATTAATTCTTAGATATGATTTTTAAGGATAAAAATAGCAAGTTAGTAAAAATTTGTTTTTTAAAGTAACGATTAAAATTTAATGTCGTATTTGGTTCCAAAATTATTCAAAACGTACGACAAGCGTTCTTTGAGATTCTGA